>ULYL01001659.1_pt1 | contig 18198 bp, 15 predicted proteins | sample 1962211 | NCBI WGS metagenome assembly ULYL01 (sample SAMEA4835864, study PRJEB28245) | human gut metagenome | biome: gut microbiome; material: fecal sample | place: Denmark | collected 2008
TTCGTGCGAGAACACCAAAAGAAAAGGCAAGTTTTTGCTCGTTTAGCAAGTTTTAGCCTATATATATAATAAGGTATGGAATATTTTTTGTACTTTTGCACGCAAGAAGCAAAGAAAACAAATGGAAAATAAACAAGCGACATTAGAATTAGGTACAAAGCCGGTGGGCAAGCTGCTCGTTCAGTATGCCTTGCCAGCGATGATAGCGATGACCGCCGCCTCGCTTTACAACATCGTGGATCGTGTGTTCATCGGTCAGGGCGTGGGTGCCTTGGCTATCTCTGGTCTCGCCATCACCTTCCCCTTCATGAACCTCACCGCTGCCTTCGGTGCCGGTGTGGGCGTGGGCGCCTCCACTGCCATCAGCGTGAAGTTGGGACAGAAGGACTACAAGACCGCACAACACATTCTGGGTAACACATTCACATTGAATCTTATCATCGGTATCGGACTGAGCATCATCTGTCTGCTCTTCCTCGACCCTATCCTGAGATTCTTCGGAGCTAGCGACCAGACGCTCATCTATGCACGTGACTATATGGTCATCATCCTGCTGGGCAATGTGGTGAGCCACATGTATTTCGGCATGAACTCCCTGCTCAGGGTGGCGAGCAAGCCGAAGCAGGCGATGTACGCCACCATCTTCACGGTGGTAATGAACGTGATATTGGATGCGCTCTTCATCCTCGTCTTCAAATGGGGAATACAGGGAGCCGCCATCGCCACCATCCTATCGCAGCTGATGGCGCTGATGTGGCAGTTCAAGCTCTTCAGCAACAAGAATGAGTTGCTCCACTTCAAGCATGGCATCTACCGACTGAAGAAGAAACTCGTAGAACATATCCTTGCCATCGGCGTATCGCCATTCCTCATGAATGTATGCGCCTGCGTGGTGGTCATCTTCATGAACAACCAGCTCGTGCGCTTCGGCGGCGACCTCTCCGTGGGAGCCTACGGCATCGCCAATGGTATCGCCATGGTCTTCGTGATGTTTGTGATGGGCGTGAACCAAGGTATGCAACCTATCGCCGGTTACAACTATGGTGCGCAGAAGCCCGACCGACTGATGAGAGTGCTCAACCTCGCCATCATCGCCGCCACCGGCATCATGGTGGCGGGATGGTTGATAGCGATGCTCTTGCCTTACTTCTGTGCCAGAATGTTCACCACCGACCCAACGCTGATTCAGATGTCCATCAAGGCGATTCGAGTGATGATGCTCTGTTTCCCTATCATAGGATTCCAGATGGTAGTCACCAACTTCTTCCAGTGCATCGGCAAGGTGAAGATCAGCATCTTCCTGTCGCTATCTCGACAGATGCTCATCCTCTTGCCTCTCCTCTTCTTCCTCCCGATGTTTTGGGACATCGATGGCGTATGGGCATGTATGCCAATCTCCGACTTCCTCGCTGCCGTCATCGCCTTCGTCATCATGGTATGGTACATGAATAAACTGAAAAAGCAACACAGGGAGAGTGAAGAACGAAGAGTGAAGAATTCAATAGCTAACGCTCGATAGCGTACACCTATTTATTATTTGTCATTTATTATTTATTATTTATGAATAAAATAATTATCAACGTGGGTCGCCAGATAGGTAGCGGCGGCCATATCATCGCCGAGAAACTGGCTGAGGACTTCGGCTGCAAGTGCTACGACCGTGAGCTACTCAACTTGGCTGCCAAGGAGAGTGGATTCTCAGAGAAGTTCTTTGAGCAGAACGATGAGCAGAAGGGATTCTTCAAGTCTCTCTTCCACAACCACCTGCCTTTCTTGAGCGACAACAACTTCTACCACAATGACTTCTCCCAGGAAGGACTCTATAAGTTCCAGAGCGATGCCATCAAGAAGGCTGCCGACGAGGGCAACTGCGTATTCGTGGGCAGAACCGCCGACTATGTGCTTCGTGACTACAAGAACGTAATCAATATCTTCATCACCGCCAACATCGACGACCGCATCAAGGCAGTGTGCAAGCGCAAGGGCATCGACCGTGCCACCGCTCGCAAGTTTATCAGCAACCACGAGGAGGAGCGTGCTTCCTACTACAACTACTACACCGGCAAGCAGTGGGGACATAGCGAGAGCTACGACCTCTGCATCAACAGCAGCCTGCTGGGACTGGAAGAGACAGAGAAGTTCATCGCCGAGTTTATCAGAAAGAGATTCGGACTCTAAAACCGTCAGAAGATATTGAAGCAAGAATGCAATTATAAACTATTAATTATAAATGATTAATTGATGAAAAAGATTATGCTTTTGGGCTCAGGCGAACTGGGCAAGGAATTTACCATCGCAGCCAAGCGAGCTGGCCAGTACGTCATCGCCTGCGATAAGTATGACAACGCACCAGCCATGCAAGTTGCCGATGAGCGTGAAGTTTTCTCCATGCTTGATGGCGATGCGCTGACAACAGTCGTTGAGAAACACCACCCAGACATCATCGTGCCTGAGATCGAGGCTATCCGCACAGAGCGCCTCTTCGACTTCGAGAAGGAAGGTATCCAAGTGGTGCCATCAGCTCGTGCCGTCAACTATACGATGAACCGCCGTGCCATCCGTGACCTGGCTGCCAAGGAGTTGGGTCTTCGCACCGCCAAGTATTTTTACGCCAAGACCTTCGAGGAGTTCAAGAACGCTGCCGACGAGATTGGTTTCCCATGCGTGGTGAAGCCATTGATGAGCAGCAGCGGCCACGGTCAGAGCTACGTTCACAACGATGACGAGTTGAAGGAAGCCTACAAGGAGGCGATGGAGGAAGGTCGTGGTGACGTGAAGGAAGTCATCATCGAGGAATTCATCGACTTCGACTCCGAGTTCACTCTCCTCACCGTTACCCAGAAGGATGGTCCTACCCTCTTCTGCCCACCTATCGGACACGTACAGAAGGGCGGCGACTACCGTGAGAGTTGGCAACCATTCCAGATTCCAGAGGCAGCCTTGAAGCAAGCCGAGCACATCGCCGGCGAGGTGACCAAGGCTTTGACGGGTGCTGGTCTTTGGGGCGTAGAGTTCTTCTTGACCAAACAAGGCGAGGTCATCTTCTCCGAGTTGAGTCCTCGTCCACACGATACAGGTATGGTGACACTCGGTCATACCACCAACCTCTCTGAGTTTGAGCTTCACTTCCGTGCCGTGATGGGCTTGCCTATCGCCGGCATCCACTTGGAGCACTATGGTTGCTCTGCCGTCATCCTCTCTCCAGAGGAAAGCACCGAGCCTCTCAACTACAACATGCTTGATGCCTTGAAAGAAGACCGCACTCGCATCCGCATCTTTGGCAAGCCAGAGGCTCACGTAGGGCGCCGCATGGGTGTCGTGCTCTGCTATGACGAGGTGGGCGCCGACTTGAATACCCTCCGTGACAAGGCGAAGAGACTGGCAAAGACCGTTCTCGGCACCGACCCTTACATGAAGAAATAATGTGATAGGTATAACATGCAGGAAGCGAAAGTGTAACACTGTAACAGTGTAACAGTTCGTTTCCTGCATACTTTTTGTCATTTGAATCAGAAAAGGAAATCAACAATAAAAAGCGGAAGTGTACGTTATCAATATAAAACAACCTGTTGATAAATGAAAGAATTAGGAAGAATCATCACATTACATACCATATCTGACCCAAGAGGCAACCTGACGGTGGCGGAGGAAAATATCGAACTCCCCTTCGACTTGAAGCGTGCCTACTGGATATACGAAGTGCCACAAGGCGGAAGCCGAGGCGGTCATGCCCACAAGCGATTGCGACAAGTGCTCGTTGCCGTCAGCGGCTCCTTCACGGTTACCCTCGACAACGGAACGGAGACCAAGACCTACCTGCTCGACAACCCAGCAGAAGGACTACTCATCGACACAGAGATATGGCGTACCCTCGATGACTTCTCTGCAGGAGCCGTCTGCATGGTCTTGGCATCGGAGCTTTACGAGCCAGACGACTATCTCTACGAATACTATGAGTTCCTCGAATACATCCATTCACCCCATAGCACGACATCAGAATCATGATTGAAATCAGAAGATATACACCAGAAGACGCTGCCGAATGGAACAACTTTATCTGGCTGAAGTCTAGGCAAGGCACCTTCCTCTTTGACAGAAACTACATGGATTATCATCAAGACAGATTTCACGACCACTCTCTGATGTTCTTCCACAAGAGGAAGCTATACGCCCTCCTCCCTGCCAACGAGGTAACCGTCTCTGCTCAGGATGGCGATGAGGCTGGCACCACCAAGAAGATACTCTATTCCCACCAAGGACTGACGTATGGCGGATTGCTAACCTGCCCCAAGGTGACGGCAGAGGTCTGCATCGACATCTTCGAGTCGCTCAGGGAGTATCTCCGAGAGAACGGATTTCAGTCGTGCATCTACAAGGCGATGCCATGGATATACCAGCGGATTCCTTCGGAAGAAGACCTCTATGCGCTTACCCATGTCGCCCAAGCGAAGTTGAAGGCAAGGGAGATTTCCACCACCATTTCCCTGGATGCGGCCATGCAATTCAGCGAACTGAGAAGGAGAGGTATCAAGAAAGCAGCATTACATGAGTTGGACATCAAGTTCACCAAGTTCCCTAACGACTTCAGTACCTTCTGGGATTTACTCGATACGAATCTGTTGGAAAGACACCACACGCATCCCGTACACTCCAAGGAAGAGTTGGAGTTGCTGATGCATCGCTTTCCCAACAATATCCTTTGCTTCGTGGCAGAGAAAGACGATGCCATCGTAGGTGGAAGCATCGTATATGTCACGCCACAAGTGATCCACACCCAATATATCGCTGCCAATGAGATAGGCAAGCAGTTCGGTGCCTTGGATGCCCTCTTCGACTTCATTATCCACAAGTGCCGCTGGAATGTCCCCTACTTCGACTTCGGTAAATCGACAGAGGATGATGGCAGCTTCCTCAACCGAAACCTCATCCATCAGAAAGAAGGCTTCGGCGGCAGAGGTGTCATATATGACACTTACGAATGGGAAATATGATTTCCATAGGATGAAGGAAAATCATCCTTACCACATATTTACAAAAAGCCTCCCTAGGAAATGAGAACTTCCTAGGGAGGCTTTTATATTTTCCTCGGGACATTTTTCTAAAAACCTCCCGACGTTTTTGGAAAAACATCGGGACTTTTTTATACCAGCACGACAGTGACGCCCCTTGCTGCTTGCGCACCCATCACGAGTGCCTGCTCGATGTCGGCAGTTTTGGAAGGACCGCTGATGAAAGTACCGAAGTTGTACTTCGGATCCATCTCGATACGAGCGTATGCCTCGTGCATATTGTTGACCACATCCTCCTTCTTGAGGATGATGACAAGGTACTCGGAGATAAAGAGCACCGCCTTCTCCTTCATCGCCTGCGGAATCCAGATGCAACCATTCTCGGCTACACCTACCTGTCCTCTCACGATACCCACATCCGTGCCGTTCAAGTCGTTAGCCTCAGCCACTGTATCGGGATTGCGCAACTCTATCTCCTGAGCCTTTGCCGCATCACCAGCAAAAGCCTGCAAGCGCTCCAACTTGATTTCCGGCAGATTGGTGGCGAAGACCTTAGCCTCAGGATATGCCATCCTCACGATTTCATTGAGCATGTCATCTCCCTCCTCAGCCTCCATCACATGACCGCCCACCGACTTCGTCATGTCGATAAACTGCTGGAGCGTATTCTCATATTGGATGCCCTCTATCTTCATATCAGGCATATCGTATTGAACGTGCGTGTTCTGACGCAACTTGTTCAAGAAATCTTCCTTTTTCATTTAATTTTTCCTTCCTTCCATAATTGGTGAAACGACTTCTTCGCAAACTTAGGCATGGCATGACCGATGCCCCAAGCATTCCAATTGCTGAAGTGGGTGCAGCATTCTGGCACAAGATTGACCAGCGGCGCAAACTTCAAGGCTGTGGTATAGAGGGCAGGACGGTCGAAGAGATACTTCATGCCGTTAGACATCGCCTTCTTCACAGGGTCTGCCTTGCCCAGTTTCTCCAGGCTCTGTCGCCATACGTATATCTGCGAACCAGGACCCACCTTGGAAGGACAGACATTGTCGCAAGACAAGCACAAGGTGCAAGCCGAAACATTGTCTGAATACATCTGAGGATTCTTCAGCATACCGAGGTTCACGCCGATAGGACCAGGAATGAAATAGGTATAGCTATATCCACCCGAACGGCGATATACCGGACAGGTATTCATGCAGGCACCGCAGCGCATACACTTCAAGGTTTGCCAATGAGCCTCATCAGCCAGGATGTCGCTTCTGCCATTATCGACCAACACCACATGCATCTCTGCGCCCGGACGAGCCTGACGGAAATGGGAGGTGAACGCCGTGGTAGGTTGACCCGTACCGCAACGGCAAAGCAGACGTTGGAATACAGCCACACTCTTATAGTCTGGCACCAACTTCTCGATACCCATCGCCACGATGTGAAGCTTAGGCATGGAAGTAGTCATGTCGGCATTGCCCTCGTTGGTGCAAACCACACAGTCGCCCGTGGCAGCCACACCGAAGTTGCAACCAGTCATGCCCGCACCAGCCTCCATAAACTGGTTGCGCAAGTGCTGTCGAGCACAACGAGTCAAGTAAGTAGGGTCGTAATTGCCGATTTCCTTGGAGATACCTTTCTCCTCAAACATCTTGCCTACTTCCTCACGCTTCAAGTGGATGGCAGGCATCACGATATGGCTTGGCTTCTGGTGCAAGAGTTGGATGATACGCTCACCCAAGTCGGTCTCCACCACGTCGATGCCATGCTGCTCCAAGTAAGGATTCATCTCGCACTCCTCGGTGAGCATAGACTTCGACTTCACCATCTTCTTCACGTTGTGGTCTTTCAGAATGCCCAACACAATCTCATTGAACTCCTGCGCATCCTTCGCCCAATGCACGATGACGCCACGGCTCTCCAAGTTCTTGGAGAACATATCAAGGTAATCGGCTAGATGGGTGATGGTGTGCATCTTGATTTCGGATGCGTGCTCGCGCAAGTCCTCCCACTCAGGTAGTTCCTGCGCCATCTTATCTCGTTTCTGACGTACAGACCAGAAGGTAGCATCGTGCCAAGCGGTCTTCTCTACGTCCTGTGTGAACCTTGCGGCTCTCTTAGAATGTTCTGTACTCATATTATAATCCAGCAGCTAAAATTTGAACAACATGAATAAACTGAATCGGCATTTTCTCCTTCTTGGCAATACCTGCCATGTGCATCAAGCATGAGGAATCTGGTCCCGTCACATACTCTGCTCCCGTCGCCATGTGGCGCTTAATCTTGTCCTCGCCCATACGAGTAGAAACGGCAGGTTCCTCGATGGAGAACATACCGCCGAATCCGCAGCACTCATCCTTGCGCTCTGGCTCATGGATAGTGATGCCATCCACCATTTGGAGGAGGTCGATGATTTTGTTGAAAGGTTTGATATGACGCTCAGAAGGAGAAGACAAACCGAGTTCACGCACGCCGTGGCAACTATTGTGAACACTCACCACGTGAGGAAACTTGCCCGGTACATGATCTACCTTCAAGACATCGTGTAGGAACTCTACTATGTCCATGATTTTCTTAGAAGAAACGCACTCGTGCTTGCCCTTGAGAATCTGTGGGTAATACACTCTGACGTATGCGGCACATGAAGCAGAAGGAGCCACGATGTAGTCATAGTCCTTGAAGAGTTCATCGAAGGTCTCGATGACTTTCTCCGACTTATCCTGGAATCCTGCGTTTGCCATGGGCTGACCGCAGCAAGTCTGTTTCTCAGGATAGCCTACCTCCAGTCCATAATACTTGAGCAACTTGTATGTAGCTACGCCAGCCTCAGGGTAGAGGGCATCTACATAACAAGGGACGAATAATCCGACTTTCATTGTTGTTTATTATAAATCTTGTTAGCTTTTATTACTTGTTACAGCTGCAAAGTTAACAAAAATCATTCAGAAGCGAAAGCAAATCCCTGATATTTGATTTTATTTAACGGAGGGACAGGGTTTGGAATGAAAAAAGGCAGCAACCAACTCCTCACGTTGATTGCTGCCTTTTTTCTATTTATCCGATTGTGAAATCAGTGACATTCTATTATTTCACATACTTCTTTCCATCCTTGATATAGATGCCGCTTTCTGGCTCCTGATTCAACTTGCGACCTTGCAAGTCATAGATGCCTTGCTGAATATGTTCCTTTGCGGCATTCACGTTCTCTATGCCAGTAGCATACCCCTCACCTATCACATAGATAGGCATGGCCTTAGCGTCGGAAGACAAAGGTTCATTTCCACCTCCAAAAGGATTCTGGCGTATCTTTACGTTCATGTACCAACTTTGTGGTGCAGGCACATCATCGTCATTTCGCAAGACCAGTCCACCATCTTTTATGATGTAATTGATAGCATCCTCCGAGTTTGAAGCAAGATTTTTATTGGCTTGATAAACACCATTAAATACATAATATCTTGTCATACTTATACAGTCAATAGCTCCTTCCTTCGCTGCAGAAAGTGTGACATCAGCCAACTCGATGGTCTTTTCGCCATCACTCTCACACCTGATTAAGCTCGGATAGTTTGCTTTCGATGAGCCAGACTTCAACTTTTTGACGTTCAGTCGCGTAATAGTTTCATTGACCACTTCGATGTCCACTGGGGTTGCCACGCTTAAACCATTGTCTGTCAACTGTTCAAGACTCATTCTAAATGGCACATAGAGTGGTTGCCACTTATAGGCATCGAATGTTCGAACATACTTGAAGTCTGCCACCTCAATATCTACTGGGCTATTATAAGCCTCGCCATCTGTGAGCGTCACAGTCTCCGCATAGTACTTGCCATCATCGTAAGTCAGTTTCAAATTATTGCCAATAATGCCACAGAAGTGCTGAATGTATTTTATGTTCTCATTGTTTGCATTGCAGTTGATACACACATCCCCATAGAGTCCATTGGCATCTGGGTGTCCAGCCATCTCAAATACGTGTGGAACAGCTCCATCCTCACCGAAAATGCTATTATCATTGGTATAAACATCAGTTATCTTGTCACATTCCTTACCATGATATACAGTATTGTCACCAGTAGATTTCAACACAGGATAAGCATCACCATTCTCACCAAGTTTCTGATACCAAGCCAAAGAGCCAAAAGTTTTATTGTCATTTAACGCCAATGCCACCTCGCCGCTCTTTATCTGCTGTTTGGTGAATGCCTTGACCACGTCAGCTTCAACCTTTCCGCTCACGAAAGTCAGACTTCCTACACCAACTGTTTTGATGTTCTCAGATGAGTTGTTCAGCAATGCCTCCTTGTTGTAGGCTACAATGTCCTTTGCGGTTACTGTACCTTCTACATAACCCATTATGATTCCTGAATCGTTATGTGTATTCGTCACATCTCCATAACTGAACACATTCTGGATACTGCCGTTAACCGACATTTGTCCTGCTATGCCACCAGTATTCCAACCTGTACTTGTAATCTTACCATAGTTGGCGCAATCTTCGATACTTGTTTCTATAGCATAACCTATGATTCCACCAATATAGCTACCATCGTTTTCAACGGTTCCGTAATTGGTGCAGCGCTTGATGTTTTTATAACAGCTAAAACCTGCAATTCCGCCAACATTACTTGTACCCTTGACACTGGAGAGGTTCCCGCAGTTTTCGAGATTTATATTGGCCTCTCCAAGAATACCGCCAGTACGTACTTGTCCTATTACAGTACAATTGTTTGTGGTTTTAATGCCCTTTATATGTGCTGGAGAATTCGTGTATGCGTATGCACATCCAACCAAGATACCAGTGTAATCTGTCTTCGTGTTTGTAGTACTCACATTCTCCACCTTGGCACAGTCAAAAATAAGGTTTTGGATAGTCGCATCATTAGTAGAGCCGAAAAGCCCAACATAGTTTTGTGCTGTCTTGATATAGAGATTGGAGATGGTATGTGCCTGACCGTCCATCTTTCCCGTCCAGTGATTATCTCCGTTGCCTATCGGAATCCAACTCAAGAGTTCCTTGCCATCTTCTGCCGCATGGCAATAGTTCTTGAGATTGATATCCGCAGTCAGCATGGCAGATGCTGATGAGTGAATAGTTCCTGCTACTTCGCCTTCGTCCACGATAGTTCCGTTCACATAGTCGCGGAACCAAGCTAAGTGGCATGGTTTGGCTATCAAGTACACACCATTTTCCTGTGAAGGCTTTACAGCCACATAATGCTGACAACGGCTGCAATAGCCGTCCTCATTGCTGGTATGTCCAAGGGCAGGCTTCTCTGCGATCGTTACATCAGTCAATTCATTGGTCAATTGGCTGTCGGAATATGTCCTTTGGCAGTCCTGACATTGCCAATATTCCTTGGTTGCCGCCTCTGTGCAAGTAGCATCTGTTGCAGCGTGGGGAATTGTCAGTACGTGTTTATACCTGATTGCGGAACTGGTGGGATTATTGGTGAAACTACCCTCCACCACCTCATTGGTTTTGCAATTTAAAGTCAAATTGTCAGCATAAACTTTATGTTCCGAACCAATGACAGGATAGATATCTCTGCCGTTAGCCAGCTTTTGTCCCCATTTTGCTTCGCTTGAAGCATTTTGCTGGAGCAGATAGGCTACAACACCGCTCTTCAGCTGGTCCTTTATAAATTCTGTTGCGTTATCTTCTGAGAGATTGCTCTTTCCGAAGGCTTTAACCGTAATCTCTTGGTCGTTTGCGGTCAGCTTTGCGCCACTGTAGTATGCCACCATGCCTTCAGTGGCCCCTTTGCTAGAATAGCCAAAAGCCATGCCTACCTTTTGCGTACTGTTCGTGGCTGAAACATTGCCATAGCTGAACACATTCTTTATTTTGCCTGTGTATACAGAACCTGCCATGCCAGCAACACTTTCTGTACCTTTTACATCTCCATAGTTGGCGCAGTCTTGGATCGTTCCACTATCGAAATTGCCAACCAAGCCACCGACACCCAGACTTGATGCAGTTACATTTCCATAGTTGGCACAGGCGGTCATAGAATTACCTGTTCTACTGTAGTCGCCGCAAAGACCGCCGATATATTGTGTTCCTTGTACCGTGGCGTAGTTCACACAGTTGTAGGCGTTACCATCAAGAAGACCTGCAATACCGCCAGTAAAAGTACCTCCTTTCATCTGGCAAGTATTTGATATTTTGATATTTTGAAGGGTGCTTCCATATCCTGCATAACCAACCAAAACTCCTGTGTGGGAGTACGTATTTGTCACATTTGCATTCTCAAAGGTTAGGTTCTTGATTTTACTTTGAAGGGTATAACCGAAAAATCCTATACCCATATTTTCTTTGATTGCATTGATATAAAGGTTGGTGATAGTCTTGCCATTTCCGTCGAAAGTACCTTGGTATTTCTTAGCATCATTTCCGATAGGCACCCAGCTCAGTTCTTCTATTTTTTTAGAGGCATCAGCCGCATGGCATACTTTACTCATGTCAATGACCTCAACGTCATTTGCAATCTTAGCGCAGATTTTAGTTTTTCCGTTATTCACCTGATCGCGGAACCATGCCAATTCCTCTGCTTTGGTGATAATGTAAGGATTGCCTGTACTTCCGTCACCCTTTGACGGTCGACTTGCCGTCTGCGCCCATCCCCATTGTTGAATGAACAATGCCATCACGAGCATCAGCATCGTGAATAGCCTGTTACTTTGTCTTTTGTTATTCATACTATATCGTTTTAAATGTTATTACCATTTTATTCCCAAAACACCCAAGTGCCAGCAGCCATAAGCATGATGAGAAGCCAAATGAAAAGATAGAGTTGCTCCTGCTTGATGAAATCCAAGAGGCTGAAGCGTGCCTCTGCACTTTCATCAAGGTACATCTTGTACTCACGCAAGGAGACGTAAGCGAGAAGGATGCTTATCAGGATGACGCCTATGCCTACGATGAGGAAGGGATCCTGAGCTGAAGCTATTATTACTATGAGATTTTTCATGGCGCAAATATAGTGTTTTTCCAGCAAACAAGGTGTCGCATTCCCTCACAAAAGTGTCGCATTCCTATGAAAAAGGTGTCGCATTCCTATGAAAAAGGTGTCGCATTCGTAGGAATGCGACACCTTTCTTTACAAAATCATGCTATTATTTGCACAAATTCGAGATAGCATACAATGGGTTAATGGCGATTCGCCTAACCACATTGCCATCTTGTACATCTTGATTTTCCAAGATGGAAAAGTTTTCGAGCGAACACCTATAGGCATCATTCAAATGCTTGTTGCGCATAAATAAGCGAAGACTCTTCATCTTGCCGCTCATTCCAGCCTTACACTCTGAATGCCTTTCCTAATTGCCTAATGGCTGAAGACAACTTTTTGATAAAACAAAGAGGAATAATACCCCCGTTTTTGACAAAATAAAGAGGAATGATGGGAAAATGCCCCATCCATCACCTCTTATTACGCCAAATCTGAGGACTGCATCCTACCTTGGAATTGAAGATGCGATAAAGTTGGGAACGGGAGGAGAAGCCACACTCCAAGGAGATGACATCATTGCTATAGCTGGTCTTCTCTCGCATCATTTTCTTCGCCGCCTCAAAGCGGATGTCGCTGAGCCAAATGCGAAAACTAGACTCTATACATTGGTCGAAATAAAGCGAAAGGTCTGACTTCGACACCTCCAACTGGCGAGAAAGCATCAGCAGGTTCATGGCTGTGTCCTTATAACCCTTCTCGGCACACCACGCCTCCAACTTCTTCTCTATCTGCTGCTTCGTCTCATCCGACAATGTTGCCATCACAGGCTTTTCCTCTGGCGAGAGTTCCCCCTCTTGTTCCTCATCCTTATCCAGCAATTCATCGCTTGGCACATAATTGTTGCCCAATGCCATAAAGGTGACGATGAAGAAGAACAGCGCAATAAGCACCAATGGTCCGACGATGAGCAGCAACTGGGTGGAAATGATGGCGATAGGCATCACGAGGGCTGCCGTAAAGAGGATGAAGAGGCTCGCCTTGGAATATCTCACGTAGGGCAAAAGGTCGGTGGCAGCCATCGACTCCAGCATCTTGCGACGTTTCTGCATCTCTATCATAATCATCACCACGCCATACACCACGCTCGCCAAGAACAGAGCTTGCACCACATAGAGCCACGCTCCCAAATGGGCACTGCCCCTCTGGAGATAGCCTATGCCGCAAACCAGACAGATGGCTACATAAAAGCCGATACATACGAGATTCATCTTGCGACGGCGTGAGTGGGTTGCCTCGATGTGATAGATGGCTATGGAGATGAGCGAGAAGCTGAGGGGATAGACCAGCACATTGAGCAAGGCACCATAGGCATCATCCGTGGCTCGCAATCCCAACGACATCTGCAGGTAATACTGGAAGGCGAGGATGGCGAGAGCAACGACAATGAGGTTGCGTGAATGCTCGTAACGCTTGTTCTGCCACTGGGTATGGAGCGAGCCGAGCACGAGATAAGCTGCATTGATCAGCATAAACAAGAAGCAGCCAAACTGAAGGAGATATAATGAATCCATTCTTATTTTCTTTTTGCTTACAAAAGTACAACTATTTTAGAGAAATCCATCACAAATCGCCCATTTTCTTTCTGAAATACTGGTAAAAAAGTGATTGAACCCTAAGAGATAGAACTGCAAAACCTAAGCTTTACACTTGCAAACGCCGAAGATAATGGTGTAAGAACTGCGTTCCGCTGATTGCGTGGCATATGCCAAACGATTGCACGGCATATGTAGCGCAATCGCTTGACATATGTCAGATGATTATACGACATATATCAAGCGATGCGAACGATGCGGTTTTTACATCCTTACTCTTACTTTCTTACGCATTCACTTCTATGTTCGTACTCACTTACTCTTACATCCATTCTCGCTCTTTCTCGCATTCCGCCCCACTATCTATAGCAGTTCTTCCATCTTTTTCCCTTGCTTTTGATGGCTATCTCAGTATTTTGTTGTATCTTTGCAAGCTGAAAAGAAGAAAAAACAATGATAGTTTGTATAGCAGAGAAACCTAGCGTTGCCAAGGACATCGCCCGAATCATCGGTGCCAACTCGGCTCGCGACGGTTATATGGAAGGTAATGGATACCAAGTGACATGGACTTTCGGCCACCTATGTGAGCTGAAGGAGCCGGACGATTATACCCCAATGTGGAAGCGTTGGAGCCTCTCGGCATTGCCTATGATTCCACAACGATTCGGCATCAAGCTCATCAATGACGAGGGTATCAAGAAGCAATTCAGCACCATCGAACGACTGATGCAAGCCGCCGACTCCATCATCAACTGTGGTGACGCCGGACAGGAGGGAGAGCTCATCCAGAGATGGGTGATGCAGAAGGCACAAGCCAAGTGCCCCGTGAAGCGACTTTGGATCTCGTCCATGACTGATGAGGCTATCAAGCAAGGTTTCGCTGAACTGAAAGACCAGCAGGAATATCAGTCGCTCTACCTCGCCGGACTCTCCCGTGCCATCGGCGACTGGCTCCTGGGCATGAATGCCACTCGTCTCTATACCTTGAAATATGGTCAGAACAAACAGGTGCTCAGCATCGGTCGTGTACAGACCCCTACCCTCGCCCTCATCGTCAACCGACAGAAGGAAATCGACAACTTCGAGCCAGAGCCTTACTGGGTGCTCGCCACCATCTACCGCAACACGCAGTTTACTGCCACTTCGGGCAAGTTTACGAGCAAGGAAGAGGGCGAGAAGGCATTCAGCACCATCGCCGGCAAACCTTTCACGGTGACGGATGTGTCGAAGAAGAAAGGTACGGAAGCCCCTCCTCATCTCTACGACTTGACATCGCTGCAGGTGGATTGCAACAAGAAGTTCGCTTATTCCGCCGACATCACCCTCAAGTTGATACAGAGCCTCTACGAGAAGAAGTTTACCACCTACCCTCGTGTAGATACACAATACCTGACGGACGACATCTACCCAAAGGTGCCTCAGATATTGAATGGCGTGAGCCAAGCCAAGATCATGAGTCAGCAGAAGTACCTGCCGCTCGTACAGCAGCTCGCCGCCTCTGGCAAGAAACTGCCGAAGAGCAAGAAGGTGTTCGACAACAGCAAGGTGACCGACCACCATGCCATCATCCCTACCGGTGTGCCTCCTACGGGACTCACCGACATGGAGGCAAACGTATATGACCTCATCGCCAAGCGATTCATCAGTGTCTTCTATCCCGACTGCAAGTTCTCCACCACCACCGTCATCGGCGAAGTGGTAAACGAGGATGGCGACAAGCCTGAGAAGATAGAGTTCAAGGTGAGCGGCAAGGAGATACTGGAGCCCGGATGGAGAGAGGTATATGCCAAGGACGTGAAGGCTAACGATGAGGAGAATTCACAAGACGGCAACAGTGGAGGCGACGCAGGAAATGGCGCCAACAAAAAGGAAAACGTGGAAGAGCGCACGCTCCCTTCCTTCGTGAAAGGCGAAAGCGGCGACCACACCCCTACCCTGACCGAGAAGTGGACCACCCCACCGAAGTACTATACCGAGGCGACCTTGCTCCGTGCGATGGAAACGGCAGGTAAGTTTGTGGAAGACGAGGAACTTCGTGTTGCCTTGAAGGAGAATGGCATCGGCCGCCCTTCCTCTCGTGCTGGCATCATCGAGACCCTCTTCAAGCGTCACTACATCCGACGACAAAGAAAGAACTTGATGGCGACTCCTACGGGCATCGAACTCATCGACACCATCCACGAGGAACTCTTGAAGAGTTGTGAGTTGACGGGTATTTGGGAGAAGAAACTCCGTGACATCGAGCACAAGACCTACGACCCAGGACAATTCATCAATGAGCTAAAGGAGCAAATCAACCAGATCGTGAACGATGTGCTTGCCGACAACAGCAGTCGCATCACCACCACGACCGAGGAAGACTTGAAAAAGAAAGAGCCTAAGAAGAAAAAGACTGCTCCAAAGCCTAAAAAGCTTCCTGCCGATGACAGTATTATCGGAAAGGTTTGCCCTGTTTGCGGACAAGGTACCATCATCAAGGGAAAGACGGCATACGGTTGCAGCAACTGGAAGGGAGGCTGCAAGTTCAGACTGCCATTCGCAGAATGATCAGAATAAAGACTATACTTATCGCTTAGTTACACCTTTATTATATATATAGGGATTACACCTTATTATATATAAGGGACCAACAACTGAAAATAATTTCAAGGAAGCACAGATATCATTGGGTCATGGTCATTTCTGGTCAAAATCAAATATTGATTCTTTGACAGCCGAAAGGTATTCGCAACATAATTGTAATGCAATTACAACACGATTTAACAATTGTAATTTTTACAATCCATATTTTTTTAGTAACTTTGCACCCGCAAAAAGGAAAAGTAAAAGTATTAGATTTATTTAAAACGGATAACAATTACATAAGAAATTTACATTTATGATAAAAAAAACTTACATCAAACCTCTCTTGAAGAGTTTTCTCATTGAGCCTATGGATTTTCTTGCTGCAAGTCCTGGGTCTGTACCAAGCACCCCTGCAAAAGGTTCTATCAGCTTCAGCGATGAAGTGACAAGTGGTGATAATGATGAAAACTGTCCTTGGGGAACGGTTGATTACATTCGTTAAATCATGAATTAAAATGAGAGAAGTGATGAGAGAAATTTTGTATTCAGTTATGATGTTGGCTGTTGTTACTTTTACAGCATGCAGCAATGACGATATGAGTGAAACTCAAACACAGAAGGGCTTGACCCTCAGTGCTTCTGTTGAGAATTTAAGCACGCGTGCCTCCATGACAGATGAAAGCGGTACATGGAAGTTTGCATTTGAGAATGATGATAAGGTATCTGTAAGCAACAGTAAGATAACAGAAGACTATACGTTCCAAAAAACTGGCGACCAGTTCACCTGTGCAAATGCCAAGGCTACTAACGAAGGCTGCCGACTGGTATGCTTATTTTCCAAGCAACGATGTGGACCTGACCAGACAAGATGGCACATTGAATGGCGTAGCCAACTATTTGGCTGCTGCCGGAAAGACGACGCAAGCTACAACCGGCAAAGATGGACTTGCGATAACATTGCATGCCCAGGTAGCCGTACTGCGCATTGTGGAAGCGGATAAGAAAGGTGAATTAGATATTAACGTGAAAACTGCTGATGACAAATGGGTGACAGGTCTTTCTGCCCAGAAGAATCAGACTAAGTTCGATGTTAAGACAAGCGACACCCAGACTACCCTGCTTTCCAAGGAGAAAGTCGAGGCTGGCGATTTCAGCTATGTGGTTGTGCCTGCTGGTGTGGGAATTCAGGTATATAATGGCGATGTGCTCATCAGCCAAACTACGTCCGGACTTGCAGCCGGCAAGTACTACACCATTACTTCTGTGCCTACCCAGGGTAAAAGCTATGCCACTATTAATGGCGAAGACGTATATGTGGGTTGGGTACAGTTGTGGCCAGGTGGTCCAAGATTTGCCACCAAGGACGTGGCTGACCCTATGACTTGGACAGAGGCTAAAAAGCCCGGAAAGGAATTCGTATGGGGAGAGAACTGGCGCACTGCTAATGCAGCAGAAGTTACTGAAGAGGTAAAAACATCAAAGGAAGGAATTTTATTTGGAGGACTTTTGGCGAAGTGGGATGATGATAATCAAACATACATAGCCGCAGAGGGTTCGCCTTCTGTAAAGGTAGAACAGAAAGAAATCAATAATGTAGAGGATGATATCGTTACATTCACCGGCGTGTATCCTGGATATACTAAGACCCAGCTGACTCTTTATAATCAAATAGATAAGGATGGTAATAGTAATTTTATTTTTTGGACTACTTCTGAAAAAAATGGCTATGGCGGCAAGTTTTTTATAATGGCTCAAGGTAAGACCATTGGAGGTTTGGGTGTGTTTTATTTTGATAATAAAGACACAAAATATCATCTGGTTCGTCCTATACTTGCCAATTAATTGATTTCACCCAACTCCTGTCCATGCAAGCCTTTTCCTTGACAGGGGTTGGGCGTTTTTCTTTTAGGTGAAAGGCTCATCAATAGCTCATTTTAAGCTATTCTATAGCAGTTCGTGTATTTTTTTAATGAAAAAACCACGTATTTTCAGTTTTTATTTGTAATTTCGCAGCAAATTTCTAAAACACATATTAATTTTTAACAACATGTTGCAAAAGTTATTCGGTTTTGACCCTGCTCA
>ULYL01003032.1_pt1 | contig 18101 bp, 10 predicted proteins | sample 1962211 | NCBI WGS metagenome assembly ULYL01 (sample SAMEA4835864, study PRJEB28245) | human gut metagenome | biome: gut microbiome; material: fecal sample | place: Denmark | collected 2008
TGTGATACACCCCAAAACAGCCGTTCTCGGACGGGCTGGGGCAGATAATATCCCAGATGTGGAGGCTGGTTATAGCCTACATTCTGCCATGCCACTCCCATACGGTAGATATGGTCGTGCATCAGGGTTGGAACCCGATATTCCGTAGGGATATTGGTGGTGAATATGTTGAGATGCGAGGCATCGCTCTTATCCCAATAGATGACTTCCTCTCGCCAGTCGCCAAAAAGATCAGCCTGCAGATTCGGGGTCGCCTTCGACCAGTTGCAACTCACCGAGTTTCCCATCTCGTAGAGCTGTTTTCCATTGCTCAAAGGCAAAGCCACCGCCTCGCTGCCGTTCCATTTCTGGAGATAAGGAGGAAAATGAGGAGAACGCCCGTTTGCCAGAAGTTCATCCTGCAAGTCGCCATCCCAATAGATCCGGAAGTTCATTGCCGGCATTCTGGAAACAGCTCTGAAAGTCGTTTTCTCATTACTTCTGAAATGATCAGCTTCATGATTTTTCTGAGAGGATAAAGATGTTTCTGCCGAAACAGGCTTACCCTTGATGTCTCTTACTACAGGAGCATCCGAACACCAATATTCATATCCCCGATGCTTGGCATCGATATCAGCAGCCACTCCTCTTCCGGTATCTTCCTTATCGAGTGTACGGAACAGGATTTCGCCTGTTCTCGCATCCCGCAGGTCAGAACCGTAAGGATATTCTTCGTGTACCATATAATATTCCAAGCCCGGACGGTCGGGATCCAGGTCAGCAAGATGCTGCGCATCGCCATGTCCCAATCCGGTAGAATACAACAAGGTTCCGTCATGGTTGATGGCTGCCGAACCGTATGTGATTTCGTCACATCCGTCTCCGTCCACATCGCCCACAGCCAGACTGTGCGCTCCCTGGGCATAGGCAGTTGCCTTACATCCATGAGCTTCCTTCAGCACCTTTCCGTCGGCATCGGTCACCTTCCAGTCGTTGGGAGTCAGCGAAGCATGGAGCCATTTAGTCTTGAGTTCCTTTCCGTCGAAATCTACCGCCCAGAGATAAGAGCGGGTATAATAGCCACGGCACATCACGGCACTCGGCTTCTTGTCGGCACCCTCCAGGAAAGCCACACCAGCCAGGTATCGCTCGCCACGGTTGCCATAGTTTGCCTTGTCGCCCCATACAGAAGAATAGGCAGGAAATCCGTTCTCCAGATGCTCCCCCTCTTCCACCTGTTTGCCAACGCCGAAGGCTCGGTTGGGCTGATACCAGATGGTATGCATCGCCTTTCCTGTTTCGCCATGGAAGACCGTCAGCAGTTCAGGACCGGTCATAATGCGACCTCTGGAATTGCGATAGTCGGCAGCATTGTCCAGTTCACGAATCTCGACATCTGTAGCCGCATCGCTCACAAACCTGCCTTTGGCATCTACCGAACCAGCCGATGTCTTACAGACCATTTCCGCCTTGCCATCGCCGTCGAAATCATAGACCAGGAACTGGGTATAGTGGGCACCGGCACGGATATTCTTACCCAGATTGATGCGCCAGAGCTGGGTTCCGTCGAGCTTGTAGCAGTCGAAGATGACCTCTCCCGTATAGCCGTCATGCGAATTGTCATGGGCATTGGTCGGGTCCCATTTCAGGACGATTTCGTATTCTCCGTCTCCATCCACATCGCCCACGCTACAGTCGTTGGGTGTATATTCGTAGGATTTTCCATCGGGAGTGACACCGCCGGCAGGACGGTTGATGGGCAGGGAGCGATAGAGATCATTCCATGGCTTCACCGCCTTCGATACTTCTCTTTCAGCCGGAGCATCCATCCTGGGTTCCTTCTGATAAGTGATGATTCGATAGCTGCTGGCAGCAGAACCTTTCCGGTCTGTATAATTGGTCAGCTTCACCTGATGGGCGATGATCTTTCCATCTCTTTCTATGTCGAAGCATACGTTCTTGCTGTCCGTACCCAGCAATCGCCAGCTGAGGAAGATTCCCTTGTCCTGGGCAGGCAAAGCCACCAGACCACGGTCCAGCTTCTCCATCTGCGATACCGGAGTCGGCACTTGTGCATGGAGATGAGAGCAGGGAGCCATTGTCAGCGCCATACTCATCATCGGAAATAACATTTGTTTGATTTGCATGATGATAGTTGTTTATTATTTTGTATTTCTGCTACAAAAGTACGCATAATCCGGTTCATCTACCTGGTAAAAATATCCAAAGAAGCGGACAATCATACAATTCGTCTGTTATTTTCCCGTATGAGAAGAAAAAAGGCGATACCTTTCTGCCAGGAGAAAGATACCGCCCTTTGTCATATATGATTCTGTTCTATAGATATCCGATTAGTAACCAGGATTCTGCATCTTCTCCTTCTCCTCATTGCTCAGGGAAGCACCGTTCTCGTTGGTAATACCGTCGAGGAATGACTGAGGAATTGGACGATAGTAATGCTTGGCTGGGTCGAACTTACCGATGCCACGCTGAGAACCGTCGTTGAATGCATTCCAGCGAGCCTCCAAGGTCTTGGTACGTGCCAGGTCTTCCCAACGCTGGCTTTCACCAATCAGCTCACGGGTACGCTCATTCAGGAGGAAGCACATTATCTTCTCTGCCTCAGTGTTGCACTTCAAGGCTTCGTAGATAGGCTTATCTGCCTCTGAGTTCAGAATGTCATCAACACTGTTCAGATGCATTCTGCTCTTGGTTGCGGCGGTAGTTACAGGAATGTTGTTTGACTCGAAGTAAGTGTTCTCCTCTGTATAGATGGCACCCTCGGAAGAGAAACCGCCACCCTTGTTGGTGCAGACACTGTTCTTCTTGTAAGCCTGACCACCGTCACGGCTGATAGAGCGATCCTCACCCTCAGCATATCCGGCACGGTCGCGAACCATGTTGAGATACTTGATGGCATTGCTGTAATCCTTCTTGCGGATATAAGCCTCGGCAACCATCAGCACATCGTCAGCAGAACGGGCGATGATGGCATCGCGGGTACCAAACTGAGATGCGATAGAGTTGCGGGCTCCGTCACGGAACTTAGACAAGGCTACGCCACGGTTGTGTGGATAGATGGTATAGTAATTACCAGAGTGAGTAGTATTGTCCTTGGCTGTATTCCACTGGAATGGCTGACCGGCATAATAGCGTACGAAGGTATGCTCTGGGCAGACCTTGCCATTCTTCAATACGAAATCCTCTGACTTAGACTCGTTGCCATCCTTGTCATGACCAGGAGTGAAACGGGTATCACCAGGATTGTTGACGATATACTTCAAACCAATCTGACCACCCACGAAGCGATGCTCGCCAGCTACATCCTCTGCAGTATATTCATCAGGATTCTTAGCCATGACTTCAGCATCCCACTTTGGAGCACCATTGGTATAGTTGCAGCCATACTTGGTGATGAATGACTTCCAGAAACGAGAGTCGTTCACGCGGTCGAATACCTGGATGGCATATTCAGTAGAGCTTACATAGCTGAACTCACGGTCGCCGGAAATATCTCGCTTCATACCTGCCAGGTTCTGATATACAGATGGGAAGCAGAGGTGCATCTGGTTACCGAAACGGCCCCAGGAGTCGCTATTGTCAGAGAACTGGGCAGCAAGTACCACCTCGCTCACCTTCTCATTGGCACCATCAGGCTCGGTGTAGTCCCAGAGTTCCTGGAAGTTGCTGCACAATGGATGCTTCTTGATTACCTCGTCGCCATACTTGATGACTGCAGCCAGGTCGGCATCCTTATACTGGGAGTTCCAGCTGTCGTGCAATTCTGATGCACGGAACAGATGAGCCTTTGCCAGGAAGTGGGCTGCAGCCGACTTGGTGAGACGACCCAGCTGCTTGTCCTCAGGTTCCTCAGGCAGCAGTTCGTATGCCTTCTCGAAGTCTGAGATGATCTGGGCGAAGCACTCCTCCTCAGAATTGCGGGTATAAGTATAATTGATTACACCATTGCTCGGTTCCAGCTTCAATGGCACACCGCCATACTGCTTAACCAGCTCGAAGTAGGCATAGGCACGGAAGAAGTAGCCCTCGCCCAGACGAATGTTATACTTGGCGCTCTTCTGGTTGTAATACAGAGGCACGTTCTGAATCAGGATGTTGGCTGGTTCGATGGTGCCATACATATTGTCCCACAAAGGCTGGTTGGAAGCTGTCTCACCAGAGTTCAGACCCGTAGCATAATGGTTCCATGCTGCGATATCGTTGGCACCGCCGGTAAACTCGTCGATACCCATGTTATACATGTTATATCCCCAGATATAGTTGAACTTGAACTTCAACTTCTGATAAGTACCTGTAGTCAGGTCGTTGATACCAGCCTCTGTCTTGAAGTAGGCAGTACCCTTCTCTGTAATCAGCTTCTCGTCGAGAAACGAGTCGCTGCATGATGTCATTGCTGTTCCCAATGTCGCTCCCAAGAGAAGAGAAGCGAATAATATCTTATTTGTTTTCATGATGAATGTCCTGTTTTTAGAATCCAATGTTTAATCCGATAACCCAGCTCTTGATGGTTGTACCTGAACCGAAAGAGGCTGAGTTGTTGTCATAACTCAAGAGGTCGGTATCAAGCCACTTGCACTTCTTGTAGATAGTGAATGGGTTCATTGCCTGAACATAAACCTTGAGGTTGCTCATACCCAACTTGTTTGTAATATTCTTAGGGAAAGTATAACCCAGAGAGATGTTACGCATCTTGATGTATGAACCGTCCTGATAGTTCATTGAGCCAGAATAAGCATCTGCTGCCTGACCGTTAGAACCAGGAGCATAATACTCAGCGTCCTCGTTAACACCGGCAATCCAGTAGTCCAGATCACGCATTGCATACATACCACCGAGGGTTTCTGCACCCTTGGTTACGGTAAACTTCCAGCGGGCATAGATGAAGCAAGACAACTCGAAGTTCTTGTAGCTGAAGGTGTTGTGCCAACCGCCTGACCAGCGTGGACGAACCTTACCTACAATCTGACGGTCGTTGGCGTCAATCTTGCCATCAGGATTTACATCCTTCACCTTGATCTGACCTGGCTTGCGACCGAACTTGGCTGCTTCTTCTGCCTCAGAGGTCTTCCAGATTCCATCATATACATAGTCGTAGTAAACGCCGATTTCCTCACCTACGAAGAGACGGTCGTTCACATTCTCCTTCACGCCATTGTTCAACTTATCCACACGGTTGCGGTCGATAGTCCAGGTAAGACTGGTATTCCATTCGAAATCCCTGGTCTTCACAGGGATGGCATTCAACTGCAGGTCAACACCCCAGCCGGAAGTCTCACCTACGTTGGCAAATGTACTGGTATAACCGGTGAGCGATGGGATGGTGGTAGCCAGAATCAGGTCGGTAGTCTTGTTGTGATAGTAGTCAACGCTACCGCTGATACGGTTGTTGATGAAACCGAAGTCGAGACCGATGTTCCACTGCTTGGTTCTCTCCCAACCGAGGTCAATGTTCGCCATCTTGTTAGGATTCTTGGCTGAAGCATCTGATGGCAGATAACCTACGGAAGTTGTTGCTCCCCAGGTATATACGTTGCTCTGAACAGCACCCTGAGTAGCATAAGGATCAACTGCATAGTTACCAGAGATACCATAACCCAGACGGAGTTTCAGGTTGCTCACCCAGTCAGCCTTCTGCATGAACTTCTCCTGGTTGATGCGCCAACCGAGCGCTACGGATGGGAAGGAAGCCCACTTATGACCGTCAGCCAACTGAGAGGCACCATCGGTACGTACACTGGCTGTCAACATATACTTATCTGCATAGGTATAGTTCACACGAGCCATGTAGGAAGCCAACTGGCTTTCTGTCAGACCGGTTGTATACTGCAATGGCTTGCTCAGAGAGCTGGTGTTCCACCACAACTCCTCGGCACTTGCCACGTTAGACTTGATGTTGCCGTTCTCATAGTGATACTTGGAAGCACTCTGCAAGAGGGTCAAGCCGATGCGATGGTTCTTGGCAATGGTCTTGTTGTAGTAAACCAGGTTATCGAGTGTCCAAGCCACTTTATTAGAAGGGTTGTACTGAGCCACGTTGTTGCCGTCGCCGTTGATACCGTCAGCAGCATTGGCGATGCCCAGACGATAGTACTGCAGTTCAGGACCAAACTGGATGCGGTACTGCAAGCCCTCCAATGGCTTCCATATCTTGCCAAAGTCTACCTGAGCGTAGGCGCTGCCGTTGATGCGGAAGTTGGTACGCTTGTTGGTATTGTATTTCAACTCATCGATAGGGTTGATGATGTTCACGTTGTAAGCCCATGGGTTGCGGATATAATTGCCCTCAGAATCATAAGGCACGGTCCATGGAATCATGGTATTCAAGGCATTATAGTAATCGCCCGCACCGGTTACTGACTTGCTGTAGTTGTAACCGTAGTTCTGGGTTCCGTATGAAGCATTCATGGTGAAGCCCAATGTCAATGGAGCTACAGGTCTAGCCTCGAAAGATGTATTCAGGGTAAAGCGCTGATAGCTCTGACCTGGCTGAGTGCCCTTCTGGTTCAAATAACCGAAGGAACCATAGCCCTTGAACTTATCTGTACCGCCCGAAGCGCTGATAGTATGCTCGTGGGTTACGCCGGTCTGCTTACCCTGTGAAGCCCAGTCGTAAGAACCGACGAGCTCTGGATGATAAGTTCCGTTCACCCAAGCCTGATCGATATTGGCCCAGCTGGCTGGTTCACCGCCAAAGAGTTTCTGGTCGCTGGCATAATCAGGAGCAAAATCTGCCTTAGGATCACCATAGCCACCATAGTTGTATGCTGCACGGCGGGCATAGTCTATCCACTGTGTGGCATTCATCATCTTGGTTACATCGTGGAGTGTAGAGAAGGTTACGGTACCTGCATAGTTCAGGGTCACCTTACCTTCCTTACCCTTCTTGGTAGTAACGAGCACAACACCGTTGGCACCACGGGCACCATAGATAGCGGTAGCAGAAGCATCCTTCAATACCTCGATGCTCTCGATATCCTGAGGGTTGATATTCTCGATACCACCGTTCTGGATAATCATACCGTCTACTACATAGAGAGGAGCACTGCTGGCACCGATAGAGCGCTGACCACGGATAGTGATACTACCCACTGTACCAGGACGCTGAGAGTTGGTGATATCCACACCGGCAGTCTTACCCTGCATACCCTCCAGGGCATCCTTTACAGGCATCGCTGTCAGGTCCTTTGAATCCAGGTGAGCTAAGGCTCCGGTCACATCGCTCTTGCGCTGTACACCATAACCTACTACCACGACTTCATCCAAAGCCTTGTTATCTTCCTGCAATGTTACCTTCAGATCGCTCTTTCCGGCAACGCTTATCTTTTGGGCAATATAGCCGATATATGAGATTTCCACAGTAGCATTCTTTGGCACGTTGGTCAAAGTAAAGTTACCGTCAAGATCAGTTACGGCACCTGTGGTTGTGCCTACTACCTTAACACTGGCGCCAATGACTGGCTCGCCCAGGTTATCTACAACTGTACCTTTTACTGTTTTAGCTTGCTGTACTACATTGGTAGCCGCATTCACTTGAGTTGCTCCTACAGGGGAGAACATCAATGCTGAGCAAAAAAGAGTAACAGGCAAAACAGACTCTTTAAAAAATAGTTTGTTGTCCATGTCTTATTACGTTTTTTGGTTTATTTGTTATAATTTCGGTCGCAAAAGTACACTAATTCTTGCCAATAATACTTAATATTTTGGCTATTCACCCTTATTATTTGACATTTATTAGTTTTTTTGCCATTTTCGTTCATGTTCAAGCTTCGGAAGGGAGGGAGGAAGGGGAGTTCAGGAGTTAACTTCTGAACACTCCTGAACCTGCGAAACTTCTATATATATAATAAGGTGTAACCCCCGCTAGATGATGGTAATCCAGACGGATTCACCCTTTCCCCTCGCTTCGCCGATGCACTTCTTCAGGCGATGCAGCCAGATGCGGGAGTTCACCACCATGCCCTTCTGCCTGTTCTCGCCCACCAGGATGCAGCCCTGGGTATCATCGGGGTAGTTGCCGGCATGGATGCGGATGCCCTCGAAATCGGGCACACCCTGAAGATACGGCAACCACTCCTTGAAACGGGGCGATAGGGTAACGAGCAGAGGATAGGTGCCTTCGGGGATGGCGGTATGTCCCTTCATCTTCTGCGCCTTCTTGCCCGATACCCTGCCCAGGCGCACGTTCTCCTCCTCAGGCTGCAGTTCCACGCCCTTCAGATTGCGCCACGTCGGCTCCAGGGTATCGCAGAAATAACGCTCCTGCGTCAGTTTGCCGGCATCTATCTTATGCTCGAACCAACGCTTCAACTGTGGGTTCTTCCATGAAGAGTGAACCACTCTCTCTACCTCCTCATCCTTCAGGATATAGAGGCGACCAATGGTATAGCTGTTCTTCTTGGCTATACGCTTCAATACTATTTCCATAAATATTCAATCAATTAAAGTTTAGGAATCAAGCTCCTGACCGTCATGACGGTATTTGAGCTTCTTAAAACTGTAACTTCTGTAACCGTAACCGTTTTTGCCGTCCTCAGATTCCATGCGCACGATATACTTGCGATAAATCCATTGCTTGATGACGTTCTTGCAGCCCTGCGCTTTCAGTCCGTGTTCCAGACGGATGGCTTCCAGCTGCGGTTCGGTGAAGACATCGGGCAGAAGCTGCAGGATATTCTCCGGTCCTCGCTTTGAACTCTTCTCTGCAGTGCTCGCCTCCTTGGCTATCATATCCCCGAAGAAACGCATCTTGCAGTAGAGGTCGTAGCGCTCGCTCCAGCGGATGAAATCCTCTATCTCCGGCTCCCATCTGTAGCCGTTTGCCACATAGAGCACGCACGCCTTCAGATAGGCGATGACGTTGGCACGGAACGAGAAATTCTCGAAGATGCGGTTCTGCGAGGTACGGGAAAACTCGGCATTCTCGTTCTTCAATACCTCGGCAAGCCGATACGCCTCTTCGCATTCCACCAAACCCGTTGCCATACAGAGATTTTCGATGTAGGGCTTCAGGGCTTTTCTGAATTCATCATCGTAGGTTCCATATACCGGGATGTCCTCACCGATATCACGCTCCGGAATGGTACTGAAATTGATACGGCTCAGCGGACCGTCGGTCAACACCTTGGAGAAATAGCGCTGCCCCTTGTCAATAGTGGTGGAAGCATTCCAGTTAAAACGGATGGTGACACGCTCGGTTACGCTCTGGGTTCCCACACGAGTCTGACCATATTGATTATCTGGGTCGAAAGCAAGACACATGATGCGGAACTGCTGATTGCCGATACCTTTCAAAGCATCAAACTGGTCAATCTCATTGAGCGAAGTATAAAGAAAATGTTCCTTGGCTTCAGCGGTACGCATCACGAAGGCAGGGTTGGTCATGTCGGCATCAATCTCCTGTATGATGAGGTTTTCGGGGCGCTTGCGTTTGTCCTTGTTGGCGCCCTTGCGCATCATTTCGTCCTTCCATTCCTTCTCACGTTTCAGGTTTTCAGCATCTCTTTTGCGGATATCCTCCATGATGAAGTCGATAGGTTTCTGCACGCAGCTCTTTCCTGCTCCTGTGCCGGCAAGCAGCACGCTTGACAAGGTTGCCTCATGCTCCACGTTGTCGATATATCTGAATCTCGTCTGCCACAGATGGGTGGCGAGAGGAGGGAAGATGGCGCAAGCCACGGCAGGCTGATAGATCTCCGGTGTCTTCGAGATAAGTAACTCCACCAGCTTCGGCAGCTTCTTCGGCATCGGTGGAGGGGCAGGATACTCTTCTTCGTTACTTTGAACTTGGAACATTGAACTTTGAACTGTATGATTACCCGCCAGGCGTTCCGGGGATTTGTAATCCCCGGCTAGCAAGCCCAATGCCGCCTGTTCCGCCAAGGCGTTCACCCGAATTACATCCCTAGAAAAAGGCTTGGAGCTATCCCCATATTTCGCATAGAAATCATGAATCAGCTGATGGCAGTCATTCTCCTGATAATAGCTCGGCATTCTCTTCGCCACCACCTTCATCAGTTCCTCCTCACTCATCACACGAGAAGCGCCAGCGCTCATGATGGCGAGCAGAGAGGAGTGCCTTGACCCGATGGTATCGATATTCATCCCCTTCAGTCCCGCAGATTCCTGAAACAGGTCGAAGGCTATCAGATTCTTCTCACTGGCAGAATCAGAATGAATCTGTGTCATCTGTGAAATCTGTGGGAGATTCCCTTTGCCCGCAGACGTATTATCTTCAGGTCCCACAGATAACACAGATTTCACAGATTTTCCGGCATTCAGAACCTCCTCAGAATGAATCTGTGTCATCTGTGAAATCTGTGGGAAATTCCCTTTCCCCGCAGATGCATTATCTTCAGGTCCCACAGATAACACAGATTTCACAGATTTTCCTGCATTCAGAACCTCCCCAGAATGAATCTGTGTCATCTGTGAAATCTGTGGGAAATTCCCTTTGCCCCTGCCGTCAATCGTAAGCCCACGCTTCAAGAAAGCCTCTCTGCGGGCTTTGAGCTCCTCTGCGGGCAGCACCCTATACCAGTCCTTGGAACGGTAGATTTCAGAGGCTTTATCCGTGATATAGATCATTCTTTCGGGCGAGATGCAGCTCTCATCATAAGGCACGCCCAGCGCCTCACAATACGCCTTCTGCGTCTCCTCGATGGTCATCCCTATCGGCATACGGATGTCGATATGCAGCTTCTTTCTTGCAGAATACTCCAGGTGCAGCAGCATCCCTTTCCAGATGCTGTCGCTGCAGTTCAGCTCGCGCGCCTTCTCCAGCGCCTGCTCCACAAACTCCTTATCATCCACATCCACGGTAGTCTGAAAAAGGAAAGCCGTAGGGTCAGCATTGCTCTGCGATCTACGGTTTTTCAGAAAACGGTAGTAGTGAGCACAACGGAAGGGCAACTGCCCCTTGATTCTCTGTCGTGCCTTGGCGAGCTGGGCATCATCAGTCCTGTCCACGCTGCGAATGGACTTCTCGCTACGAATCTGCAGCACCATCTCGTGCAGCCAGGGCAGCGAGATGGTCTTGTCATACTCCGAGAGCGGCTGGCAGCTTGCGTTGCCCTTATTCCCCCCTCGGAACCCATTGAATGCAATCCAATGTTGCATCTTTTCATTTTTCATGTCCATAATAATATTAAAAAGAAATTAACGCCAAAGGCCCCCTCCTCCAGAAGAAAGCCCCTCCAGAAGGAGCAAGGAAGGAGCGAAGAAGGGAGCCGAAGAAGGGAGCCGCAGAAGGGAGCCGCAGAAGGGAGCCGCAGAAGGAGCAAGGAAGTCCCCTCTGAGCCACCGTTCCAGGCGTTTCCAACGCCTGGTCCCCTTCCCCAAGTCCCCCGCCAGAAGCAGGCCCCAGAAACAGGCCCCTCCTTCTTTACCCCAGGCTCTTCACCTCGTACATCTCCGCGAGCTCCCAGTAACGATGCGCCAGATCGTGAATAAACTTCCTGCCCTTTTCGGTCCATACCAGATAGGTATGCGTCACCGCCTTGCCCATCTTCTCCTTTCTGCCGTCGCAGTTCGGATCCAGGAAGGCATTGTATCGGGTGCGGCTCTTCGCCAGTCCCATGTGCGCATACTCCGCATAGAGCAGATACTGCCCGCTCTGGTAATACTGGATATGCAGCGCACAGAGCGAGCGGTTCTGTTCCTGCGCCGTGATACCCAGCTCCTTCGCCACCTGGGTGGTAGTGAAGCACGAAACGGAATCCAGCACATTGTCGCTGTAAATCGCCTTAGGCAGAAGCCCGTCCACCTGCTTCTCCAGGTTGATGACGTTCTCGCCCTGGATAGAAGCCCATCTCGTCTGCTCATCCAGCACTCCGTTGAGCCTTCTGATCTCCACATCCTGCTCGTCGATGAGTTTCTTGTCAAGTCCCAACTGCACTTCCTGCTGATGCAGCAGTTTCTTCTGCTGCTCCAGCAGCATCTCCTTTTCCTTCAGGGTAGCACGGAGAATCTCCTCGGCATTGCGAATCATCTCCTCCTCGCTCTCCCCTTCATGCACCGGGATATAACCGCCCGTCTTGCGAATCTGAGGCAGCACCACCGAGGTAACCCAATCCTTGAACTTCAAAGCCGAAGCCAACTTGGAACCGAGCACCAGGGCATAAAATCCGCTCTCGTTGACGAAGTTCATCTGCACGTTCTGCACCTTTCCTTCAGAAACGCCAAAACGATTTTTGACAGTTCTAGCAATGCGGTATTTCGCCGTATCGCTAGACCTAACATGCTGTCTTACAGCGTCTGTAGCTCTCTTATATCCCTGCGCATCACACAAATCCTTAGCACAGAACCAAGGCTCGCCCTTCTCATCAGTAGCGGTACGAACCATTCCGAACTCCGGATTTTCAAACACACACACAGGTGCAGCCACCTTCTTATTTTTAGAAGACTGTGCACCACACTTGGCAGGGCTAGCAGCCTTGCTGCCCCCCACCTTCTGATTCATTAAATTTGTCATAATTAATAAATTTAAATGTAAATAATTGAACTTTTCGCAAGTCAGCCCCACACGCCCTGAACCAACGGTCACCGGCGCGTAGCGGAAAGATAAAGGGCTAGGAGCTTTTGGGCCTTCAGCCCGTACTTAAACCACTTGCGAAACTTGGATAAAAATAATTGTATCAACCTTGTCAAAGAACGATGGGCTGATACGCTGCGCCATTTACAACATGGCAGGAAATCTATGCCAGCACTCTGGCGATAGGAAACGGAAAAGCCCCAGACTCCAGAACCGGTATCGTTCTGAAATCTGGGGCAAAAGTAGAAAGAATATCCCGTTACGCCATTTCCGCCGAATACGCCAAATTGAATTCGACGGAAAAGAAAAAAGGGCAAACCTTTTGGAATGCCCCTATTTATCAGTATCTTCGGTTGAAATACTTTTTTCCTTACGCCAAATAGACAACCACTATTCGACGGAAACTATCATCCTTCAAGCGACTTCATATAATCCTCAACACTTACCCCTACATCAACATCAATATGACCTGCGATAATCTTTCTTCTGATATAATCGCCATACGACTTAGTAGTAACCTTCATCTCGAGTTGACAGTCTTCCTTCAGGAACCGTGTGATAGACGCCCCGTTAGGAGTCCCAGGATAAACATACCCCTGACTTCCCCAATACCGGAAGAAAGCCACCACGCTCTGATTCAGCAACCCGTCACTGGTAGAAAGCTGCTCCTTGGAAATATGATGCAGCTTGAGATAATTCACGAAATCATCCGCCATTCTCCTTGTCAGGTTCACGTCCTTTTCCCCATTCTTATCTGGAAAGAGTACCTCTGCGGTTCTTCCTGCAGCCGGAGGAGTACTTTTTTTCGTATCATCAACTGTTTTACATCTAGCAGAATCCGTATCATCAGCAAAGTATTTTGCCATGATTTGCTCGAGAGCGTCAGCCGATACGTTTCCCCCGATAGTTAACTCCTTATGATGGTCGTTGTGTACGGCACCATCCCCATAATATGCATTCATTGTCTATTTGTTTTAGAATCCAACATTATTTTATTTGAAGCATTACTTTCAGGAGCCAGATAAACCTGACTACTATGATCTTCATGCATCGCACCCTCACCATAATAAGCCCCGCAATTTACAATCGGAGTTTGTTGTTTGAATTTCTGCATAATCTTCTCTGACAGACCAGGCTGAATCTTAGCCCATGCAGGGTCTTTTGCCAAGAGGAGAGATAGATTGCCAAAGATGGCTGATGCCGTGGAAGAATCTAGACGCAACAACTGCGTCTCTATCAAATCAACGGGTACGCGCGACTCTACAGCCTCAGCAAATTGCTTCGTAACCTTCTCCATATCAGAAGATAACTTCCCCACAGAATCCTGCAACAGGATTACCTTCTCATTCAGTTCATCATAACTCATGAATCTGTTTTTCATTATCTCTTCAAAATCAGCGCCAAAGATGATGTTGCACAGTTCGTCCAAATCATCCTTCTGTGGAGTAGTCTTCAAGATTTCCTCCAGTCTTGCCATGTGCTTCGCCAGTTTCTCTCTACTCGTGGGAGTAACAAACAATTCATCCTTTCGCAACAGAACCGCTTTATAGAATATGTGTACATAGGGATGAAAAGACCGAGCAACAACCACATTGTTGATAATCTGTACGAAGGTCTTGAAATTGGAGCCTACGATTCTTCTCACCATAAAAGAATACACATTTGTCAAGTAACTCCAGTTTTCCCCTAGCTGTTTCTCCAGAAAATCCTTATGCTTTTCCGGCAAATCCGCATGCTCTATCATCAGGTAGGCAGACAAAACGCACAGCATTGCTCCACGCTTACTATCACCGCTAACCTCCAGTTTCTCTATCTCCTTATCAATCTCATCTTCTGGCCATAGCTTGATATAAGGACGGTAAGACTGTCCCATAATGCATCGCAATAACTGAAAAAAACTATATAGGTAGCCCGTTCTGCAATATGCAGAATCCAGAAGCTCCATTATGTTATGCTCGCCTACGAGTTTATCAAGCTCATTATAGGCACACATCCATGAGGATACCCGGTAACACACATCAGAAAAATCGCTGCTCTCGATATAGTCACCCGACAACAAACGCCAATAGATAGGTTTCATCCTTTGATGAAAAATTTCCATCCACTCCTGGTCATGAAAACAGCAATCAAATTCTTCAGCCGTTTCACGAATGTTCCAACCTTCAAGAGCTTCTCCACCATCAAAGATTTCCGTTAAAGGCCAGACGAAACAATCATCTATCTCATTTTCAACCGTATACATAGATTATTATATTTTTAGGTACGGAAAACCCCACCTGGTTTGAGCGCTCAGTCTCATCACCAGGTGGGGCTTTCCGTTCTTATTAGTATCAATTATGATGCAAAAGTAATATTTTTATTTAAAACCTCCAAAAAAAAAGACTATTTTTTTCATATTCGCATCATTTTCTTTATTCTTCTATTATTTGATTCCTACAAAATCACTCAAAGGCATTATTTTTGCACAAAAAGTGTTCAACTTTTCTTTTAAATTAGGTATCCCTTTAAGCTCAATAGGTTTAGTTCCATCAAAAGAAAGAACTATATAATAAGGGGCATGTTGAGGATGGAAACCATATTCCTCTAATGTTTCTTTAGTCCATATCTGAAATGTTCCTCTCTTTTTCAATTTGAACAGTTGGCAATCTTCTCCTGCAGTATGCAATAACAGATACTGCATACGTTCAAAACCAGGAGTAACACAAAGTGACCCTTTAGAGTTTCCTGCACGAAGATAACAGATACCCTTTTCTATCATCTTTGCCTTCAAATCTTTACGTGCATGATTCACCATCACCATCACTTCTTCTGGATTCTCGGAAATCTTTCGGAGAATTTTCTCTGCCATATCCGAATTCATAATTTCCAGTTTTCTTCTGATTCCATAATCCAAGAAATCTTTACTTTGGTCGATACCTATGAATTTTCTATCCAGTAAATTCGCAGCAATACCCGTGGTACAACTACCAGCAAATGGATCCAAAATCGTATCTCCCTGATGAGTTGAGGCGAGTATTATTCTATATAGCAACCGAAGAGGCTTCTGTGTAGGATGCTTGCCGCACTTCATTTCCCAAGAAGACAAGAATGGAATTCTCCAAACATCCGTCATCCGCTTACCGCCATTCAATTGTTCCATCAAGTCACAATTGAAGAAATGCTGGTGTATTTCATCTTTTCTTGCCCAAATAATATACTCGGTTGTAAAATCAAAATAGTTACGCGACAAAGTAGGCTTGGCATCTGTTTTTTGCCAACAGATTATGTTGAGAATCTTGTATCCAAGTTCCTGCATACATGAGGCCACGGAAAAAATATTATGGTAGGTTCCAGTTACAAAAATGGTACCGCTATTTTTCAATACTTTTCTACATGCCGACAGCCATTGTCTATTAAACAGATTGATTTTCTCTAAAGAGACAACTCTATCCCACTCTCCTTTATCAAATGTTTTCCATGTTCCATTGATACATCTGGCTATATTTTTCGACAGAAAATAAGGAGGGTCAGCAAAGATAACATCCACTTGCTTACCTACTTCACCAATGAGATTCATAGAATCTCCTTGATACAAAACAAACTCCTTATTGTCTGAAGAAAAATAGGGTTCTGTCATTATATTACAAAATCTAAATCCAATTGAACAGGTTGCAGAATCTCGGATGTCTTTACCGCTTCATGCAAATCGAAATTGAAAACCAAAGCCTCTACCATGGCATGACGATTCTCCAGATGTCCTCCAGCCTGGTAAAAGTGTTCCTGGGTCTCTACATTAAAATGGTTCCAAAAACGCTCCATCATATCATTCGCCCTAAACTCATTATGATGCCATGTTGACAAAATAAAATGAGCTGGAGTTTTCTCCAAAGCATGAAAAAGAGCTTCTTCATCCTCTTCCGTCCAACCATTGTAATAGTCCACATAACGGCCATAATAAGGTGGATCACAGTATATTAAATCTCCTGTTTTTGCCTGCGCTATAGTATCTGCAAAACCTTGATTATGAAACTCCCACTTCCCTAGATGAATCACACGCTGCGCAGCTCCTATCTGATTACAAATCTTGGTGATATAGGCTGGTGCAAAACGATTGGGCTTTTTACAGAAAGGTATATTCCATTCACCCCTACGATTAAAACGCATCATACCATTGAATCCTGCTCTTGAAAGAAAGATAAAGTCGAAAGAGCTAAACTCTCTATTGAAACGATCTCTCACCTTCCGATAATGTGCATAGCCGCCCTCATCTGCTTCTAAAAGCAGTTTTCCTTCATGCTCCAAATAACTACGCATATTTTCGGGAGTAATATCACCCCGCAAAACAGCATTGTAAAAATTGATTATATGCGGATTACTATCTGCTATATATCTACGTCCTCCAACAGGTGCATTCAAGCCAACTACGCCGGTACCGAAAAAAGGCTCTACCCAATTAGTTTTGGACAGGTCTAGCCCCGAACGTTGTATAATATCATTAATCCAAGGAACCAATTTAGTCTTGATACCCTGAGACTTAATTGGAGGGACTATTGGTTTTGCTATATTCATAATCTTTTGCTAATTTTACTTTTATTATTTACATATTGCTTATATGTCTCCAAATTTGAATAATGAGGAGAGCCAATACCTGCTCTTTGAGCATCTGCCTTATTGAAATAGCCCATCCAATAATCATCGAAAATATCTTCACCAAATTGAGCAAATGGTCCTTGTCCTGCAAGAAGCTTGCTGACACTTGCTATTCCGCCAATATTTCTAGTATTTCCACTACCTGGTATATCATTGGCAATCTTCCACTTGGGTTGTACAAAGAAGATAAATTTCTCGATAACAGAATGTATAGCATCCAACTCATCTATTTGATACGTCGTTTTTTCATTTTCTTCAACGACGCTCTGCTTATAAATTATTCCTAAAACTATATGGGAAGCATACTCATTATATGCATGATCCATATTCATAATAGAATCCCTATTACGAAAATATCCCCAATAAGAACCTAAAGTCAAACCATTGATTTTATCATCTTGATAATAACTAGACTTAAAATCCACAGCAAACAAATTACCTTCCTTATCTTTAAAAGTTAAGTCTGGATAATAATTTTGTTTTGACGGAAGTTCCAACTCTAATCCGTTTTTCTCAGCAAAAGCTAACAGTTTAGGGATAAGAAGTATTTCTATAACTTTAGAGACGACTTTAGTGTCATTTGTAATGGTATAAACATTTTTATTGATGTCAATAAATCCCTTGACAACCCAGTCTCCACTGTCTGTCTCCAAAAAACTCTTATATGTGGAAACCTCTTTAGCAAGAAGGTCGAAAAACATCTCTTTTGTCATGATATTTTGTATTTAATTCTAAAAATATTCGCCAAAGGTACTACTTTATTCCCAAAATTCCAAGGAAAATCGAAAAATCAAAACTTAAATTCAAAGTCGCACTTCTCGACGTTGCACAGCTTCTCCAGCTGCTCAGCCTTATGAGCCTTCAGTCTTTTTACCCATTCCGCCATCTTGGGAGAAGAGCTTTTGATTATTATCGTTTCATTTACATGTACCATAAGCCTATA
>ULYL01049729.1_pt1 | contig 18058 bp, 15 predicted proteins | sample 1962211 | NCBI WGS metagenome assembly ULYL01 (sample SAMEA4835864, study PRJEB28245) | human gut metagenome | biome: gut microbiome; material: fecal sample | place: Denmark | collected 2008
TTTTCTCATTTAACTATTGACATTTATTAGCTGGACTTCATTTATTATAGCAAACAATTGTTCGTTTTTCAATCCTTTCTTATTTTATCCCATCGCAGCCTCGTAGAATCAAGGCGTAGATAAAACCGTTGCCGGTTACAACAATGTGCAACTAGCAACTCTCTCCTAAGCGGATTCCATTCACAGCGTAAGGGCCGTAAGCTCCGCCCGGCGGGGTGAACACGGACTCTCGTTTTCGCTACGCTGCGCTGTTAAGATACTGTACGGATTATGCCTTTGAGTTTTTCTAGGCTTGACGAAAACGTCGAAACGCGCCTTCCATGGCGCGGTTCTCCTTGACTTGCCTTCCTTGGCAAGTCATTTCTGCTCTTCATGGGCATAATCCTACAGTATCTAAATAGCTTCGCTATGCGCTCTCACGAGAGTCCGTGTTCACCCCGCCGGGCGAGGCTTACGGCCCGAACCAACTAAAAAAGCCACCCCAGGCAAACACCCGGTGTGGCTTTTAATCATGTATTATGAAATTATTTGAATCACCTAATGTGAATCAGCACTGCTATATTGCAGAACAAATCTACTCGCAAAGCTTAGAAAACTCATCCGCGACAAACTGAACCTTGGTTCCGATAATAACCTGAACAGAATTCTTGCCAGGCTTCATAACGCCTGCAACACCTGCAGATTTAATCTTCTTGTCATCAACCTGAGTGATATCCTTAACCTCAAGTCTAAGTCTTGTGATGCAGTTGTCAATGCTTGCAATATTGTCTTTGCCACCGCAGCCCTCAAGAATAGTCTTTGCAACTGCTGTGTAGTCATTGTTAGTAAGCACTGCCTTCTTCTCTGCCTCAACATCATCGTCCTCTCTACCAGGGGTCTTAAGATCCCATTTCTTGATAGCGAAATAGAATACAATGTAGAATACGATAAAAGCTGCGATTCCAAGAGGAATGATGAGCCATGTCTTTGCTGCAGCCGGAAGTGAAGATGAGAATAATAAATCCATCGCACCGGCTGAGAATGAGAAGCCTGCTCTAAATCCAAGAGCTACTGTAATCATTGTGAAAATACCATAAAGTAAAGCATAAATCACATAGAGAACAGGAGCAAGGAACATAAATGCAAACTCGAAAGGCTCTGTAACACCACAGATGAATGCACAGATAGCTGCAGAAGCAAGGATACCGATGGCAGCCTTTTTCTTAGCAGGCTTTGCGCACTTAACCATAGCAAGTGCTGCACCAGGAATACCAAACATCATACATGGGAAGAAACCTGACATGTACATTCCGAGGCTCCATGAAACATCCTTTGATGTCTCGCCTGCCCAGAAATGTTTGAGGTCTCCAAGTCCGATAGTATCGAACCAGAATACATTGTTTAATGCGTGGTGTAATCCTGTAGGAATTAACAGACGGTTCAGGAATGCATAGATACCTGCACCGACTACATCAAAACCAACGATTGCTTTACCGATAGATACAAGAGCACCGAAAAGTAATGGCCATACAAACAGTAATACTACAGATACAAGGATTGAAACAACACCTGCGATAATTGCTACGCAACGCTTGCCACTGAAGAATGACAGCCAGTCAGGAAGCTTTGTATCCTTAAATCTGTTGTAACACAAAGAACCAATAATACCGGCCAAGATACCAATAAATGGGTTTTGAATCTTGTCGAATGCAAGTGTCTTTGTAGCGCTGTCAGCGATAGATGGCATGATTGTGGTAACAAAGCCTGTAGACAGGAGTGTTGTCATCATCAGCCATGAAGCTAAAGCTGCAATACCGCCAGTACCGTCGTTCTTATCCGACATACCGACACCAACGCCGATTACAAAAAGGATGGCCATGTTGTCAATCAAAGCGCCCCCTGCTTTAACTAAAAACAGACCTATTAAATTACGTACACCCTCGATGTCACCACCCTGCATGGTTGCAGGACATAAATAATATCCAATACCCATGAGGATACCACAGATAGGAAGTACTGCTACGGGAAGCATTAAAGCTTTACCCAGTTTTTGAAGAAATTTCATAAATTTCCCCTCCTTTACATTATGTATACTAAACTGGAGATACTCCAATAAAGTTCGTTATTATTATACAAATCTACGCGAGACTTAAAATCTCATCACCGGCGGATACATTTCCCTCTTTGAGCATCTTTATCTCACTATAATCAGCAGTGTTGCCAATTAAAACCGGAGTAATGACATTAAGATCTGCTGCCTTAATCTGCTTCAGGTCAGCCTCCATCAAAAGGTCACCCTTCTTCACCTGATCACCAACGGAAATATGTGATGTAAAAGGATCACCCTTTAGTGTCACTGTATCCAGACCAATGTGCAAAAGCAGCTCGACTCCCTGAGTGGTCGTCATGGTAAAAGCATGAAGCGTATCAAATACAGCTGTCACCTCGCCATCCGCCGGAGCGTAAAACCTGCCCTCAGAAGGAATCACGGCCACGCCGTCTCCCAATATCTTCTCAGAAAAAGTAGGATCCGGAACCTCTGTAATAGGAACCACTCTGCCGTTGCACGGAGAACAGATCACCTTTCCCTTTGACTTATTCTTAAAAAAACCTAACATGATATCTCCTTTCCGTCGATATACACACTCACAATATCCAAATCATCATTGAGAAGCACAAAATCTGCTCTCTTTCCTGCAGAAATGCTGCCTGCTTCATCATAGATGCCAATCTCCTTAGCCGGATTGGCTGTAGCACACATAATTGCCTCCTCAAGCGGAATACCTGCCTGCCTTACTGTGAAACGCATACAATCCATCAGATTGGTTGCCGAGCCGGCAATTGTCCCATCATGAAGTGTGGCAAGCGGACCTCTGACCGTCACTGCCTGTCCACCGAGTGTATACTCTCCATCCTCAAGCCCTGTGGCTCTCATGCTGTCACTTATTAAAATCATGCGCTTCGCACCAAACATGGCAAATGTCGCCCTGATAACCGACGGATGAATATGCACTCCGTCACAAATGAGCTCCGCATGACACTTTTCTGAATCTCTCACAGCCCCGATAACTCCCGGATTCCTGTGATGAAGCGGTGGCATCGCATTATACAAATGTGTAGCATGGCTTGCACCATGCTCAATAGCCTCTACTGCGGTGTCATAATCCGCCGCTGTGTGTGCTATTGAAACCACAACACTTCCTCTTACCCTGTCTATAAAATCAATCGCGCCCGGCTCCTCCGGAGCGATATCTACAAGCTTTATCAAGCCATGGGCCGCATCCTGAAGCTCACAGAAATAATCATAATCACATCGCATGATATTCTCTGCCGCCTGTGCGCCCTTTTTAGAAGGACTGATAAAAGGTCCCTCCATATTGATACCTACAAGATGTGCACCACCATGATAATTATAATCACCGGCATTTTTCATGACACTCAAAAGCTCATCCCTTTGAATGGTCATAGTAGCCGGACACACGCTCGTCACTCCGACAGAAGCCTCGTATGCTGTAATCACATCAAGTGCCTCTGTGGTACCGTCACACATATCAGCTCCCTTGCATCCATGAAAATGAATATCCACAAGACCCGGTATCATGATAAGACCTGATGCATCTATAATCTCCTGCGATTCGCTGTCATTAGCCGCGTCCGTGTCAGCTGTTCTCTCCAAAACACTGTCAAAACGGCCATCCTTAACGACAACATCGCCTTGCATGAAGCTGCCATCCTCTGTAAATACCCTTGCATTTTTTATTATCATATACATGCACCTTCTCAACTAAAAAACATCTACAAACAACTCAATGCAGCCTCATCCGCTACAAGCGTAACATCATTGTGCAGCTGCAATACAGAAGCCGGCACCTGTGGTGTAATCGGTCCAAAGAAAGCCTTGTGAACAATCTCTGCCTTATCCTCACCACTTGCAACAATAAGAATCTTCTTAGCCTGCATGATGGTCTTGATGCCCATTGTATAAGCCTGCTTCGGAACATCATCAGCCGATGCAAAAAAGCGCTTATTAGCCTCAATAGTAGACTCTGTAAGATTCACACAGTGTACCTGCTTGTCAAAAGACTCGCCCGGCTCATTAAAACCGATATGACCATTGTGTCCGATACCAAGAAGCTGTAAATCAACACCGCCAAGAGACTGAATCAGCTCTGTATAGCGCTTGCACTCCTTCTGTGAATCCGGCTCCATGCCGTTTGGCAGGTGAGTATTCTCAACCGGAATATTCACATGATCAAACAAATTCTGATGCATAAAATAATAGTAGCTCTGGTCATTCTCACGGCTTAATCCCTTGTACTCATCAAGATTCACCGTCATAACCTCTGAGAAGTCCAAATCCCCCTTCTTGAACCACTCAACGAGCTGCTTATACAAGCCGATAGGTGTAGAGCCTGTAGCCAGTCCCAATACACAATTAGGCTTCATAATCACCTGTGCCGATACGATATTTGCAGCCTTTCTGCTCATATCTGCATAATCCTTAGCATGATATATTCTCATGAAAAATCCCCCCAATTCGTAAAATATGCCCAATACTTTCTGCACAACCTTCAAATGTGCTGCTTGATTGCATATATGCATTTTACCCCATATAGTACATTTTGTCCAGTACTTTTTGTCATATTTTGCACATTTTATAAAAAAAATATTAAATTTTAATGCGGTAAAGTGGTAAATTTGCATAAAAATTCGTTTCAAATGAATATATAATTTTTCACCTACCACCCTGCATCTCTTTCTGCAGAACTAAAATAATCCGTTACACTTATATCTAATATAACGGATTCCCCTGTAAAATACAATTATTTATAATCTTGAGTGTCCAGCCATAGACCATCATACTGTCATTATTAAGAGAAAATGACAGCATATTTTTATCAGATAGCAGTGAATTACTTTGTCCCATATGTCAGAAAGGCGGTCTTGTCTTCCGTGATTAGCATTGTAAGCAGATAAGCACAAAAGAAACCACCGCAGGAATTTAGCTTAGTTAAAGCGTTAAATTCTGCGGTGGTTTTAATTATGCAGTCTTTTTAATTTCTATATCCATAATACCAATACCAATATAGCGCGTTCACCAGATTTTTTAATTCATTAGATGAATTTCCGCTATTAATGACCTTCTGTGAATAGCTGAACGGACCATAGTCCAGCTCGAAAATACAGGTCTTATTCTTTCCGGTGACTTTGCATGCATAATTACTATTCAGGTTGCGTGCCATTATTCCGTTTATATCTACACAATACACCCCATCTGAAGCCTTTTTAGGTGTCAGACTGACTTCATTGCCATATGCATTAACATAGCTGAACTTGTAATTGTTTATATCACAGCCTTCGTTCACCATAAAATAATGTCTTACTGTCATCTCAGACTTACATATCAGAGAGCTTCCGTAATATGTCAGTCCATTACTCTGACTATTTGCACTATCTGTTTTAATAACAGCCTTATATGCAGCAAAATCAGCTGCTGCTACAGCTTTATCTGTATCGCTCAAACCAGCATTTGCCGGCTTATCAGTGTTATATTTAAAGAAGTTCTGCGCTGCGGTTCCATAATTTAAGAGTGCCTTCACCAGCTTAATGGTTTCTTCCGGATACTCGTTTGATTTTGACAGGAGCTCGGTGGCATATTCTTTTACACTGTAAGTGTACTCATTTCCACTATTACCATCCACCACCATTTTGGCTTTAACCGTATCTGACATCTGTGCAGCATTTAGCGGACATGCAAACTTATATATAACCTTTCCGTTTTTCTCAACAGGGATTGCATCGTTTACGCTGACCTTATATGGCTGGCTATTATTCACCGTAAACTCCATATATGCGTTGCTGTTTGATTTGATACTTTCAGGAAGCTCCATATAGTAGTTCATATCAATATTGTCTTTTAAAGTAAGGCTCCTGCCAACAAGCTTCTCAGAATCTTTTTCTACATTATTGGCGGTAAATGCTTTAATACAGAAATTACCATGCATATTCTGATAATTCCAACTGTGGGAATATGCCAACCCTGTCCCATAGAAATAATAGCTTGCCGTATTATCACTTGACGCATGATTCTCCCACACCATTTCATTATTATAATTTACATCACCGGTCATCGCTGCCTCAAGGTCAATGGCAGGTATATCAGTAGTCACTACAACCGAATAGCTTGTCCCAGGCTTCAGATTAACCGCTGCTTTAAGTGGAATTGTATATACTCCGGCATAGGTTGTCTGCCCTGTAGTAGTAGCAGTCTCCTGCTTTGTTCCGCTGGTTGGCTTTGTCTTATCTTTTAAATCTGTATAAATCTCTATTGTATAATTCACATTCGTTTTAGATGTAATAGACAGGGAAACTGCTTTTAAGTCCTCAGAAGATACTCCCTGTTTTGTCTGAGTAGTAAAAACATTGGCCAATTTCCTGTAACCGCTTTGATGGGCTACATTTAATCCTCCATCAACCTGATAATTGTTATCATATCCATCATTAGCAGAAAAATCAAACACCCAAGCCGTATCGGATAAAGAAAACGTTTCATATGACATCCAGAAATAACTCTGATTATAATATGAACCGGTTCCGTCTCCCCAACTATTACGAATAAGCCATGCACCATCTTTTTCAGGTTTAACACCATCTCTGAAATTATCTTTAGAATAGTTATCATCCCATCCAACAACCATTACCGCATGACCTGCTCTGTTATTTGTTTTATCATTATAACTGTTATTTATGTAATGATATCCGGTATCATTATGACTATACATAATTCCCACTGCACCATATTTCTTTATGGCTTTTTTCACATCTGATGCATTTTCCTTGATATTAATCATGTATGTATTTTCCAGATGTGCCTTATCCTTTGAATATGCATATTCATCAGATAAACCTGTATTAAGAAAAGTATCAATAGTGCTTGCTGTATATCCGTTGCTTGCCACCTTACTATATGGTACATCACTCTCGCTTACCGGACCGCACCACTGTCCCATTCTGCGTGCCGCCATCAAATAGTTTCCACCACGATTGAGATAACCATACTGAACACTTGTATTATTCATATAGTACTTTGCATAGTCCCCCACTGTTCCACCAAGCGGATCTAGCAGCGAATTATATGCATAATATGCCAGATGCAGTTCACTAAGATCTATATTTTTATCAAACGCACCATCATTAATCAGATCAAACTCTGCAAGACCTATTGACGAAAATGTCCAGCATGTGCCAAGGGGATTTTGATTACGAACAGACGGATATTTCGCTTTGATATCGCTGACTCCATTAGCCGGATACTTGCTCTCTATAGTTTCATCTGCAGAATATCCCCAATCATCAGAATACGGCACCGCCTCATCCGGTGCATACACCGGTGTATTATAATCCAAATCACTCAGAATATATCCACTTGTAATGCTATTTTCTACAATTGGCTGCTGTTCTGCTTCAACGCCTTGCCCTGCTGACACCGGTTCTGCTGCCACCGGAACAGCCACACCTAATATCATAGCCGCACTTAACACTACTGATAAAAACTTTTTTGTCTTCATTTGCCTTTCTCCATTAAAATAATCCGCTACACTTATATCTAGTATAGCGGATTACCGTGTAAAATACAATTACAATGTATTGTTCTCCATTGTATTAACTCCTCTTACGTTTCTTCTTCAAATGTAGGTAAAACGACAACTGACGTCACATTAGTCAATCGGTATAATTGGAAGCTCTATCACTCCGTTATCAGATTTATTATTCATTCCTGAATTGTCATTATCTGAATCATCTGTGCCTGAACCACTATCTCCTGAATTGTTTATTTCAGATTTTTTATCAATCTTATCACCTGTTTTATTTACATCGTCTGAAGTGTTTTCTGATTCATCATTTTTCATTATATCAGTCTCATATGAATCCCTGGAATCATTATTATCGGTGTTTTCTGATGAGCTCTTTGTATCTTTCAAGCTTTTGCCCGTTTCTTTTGTAGTTGTTGAACTTTCGTCAGAATTCTTATCCACATTACTAGTCTCTGTATTTTCTGTATCCAATATCATCTCTGTAGCTGATACTGCCTCTGTGGCTATTTCTGAGCTTGTTTTATTTTCAAGCGCTATATTCTTTGCAGACAATGCCGCAACTGTAATTGCTACGCCAAAAATCAATATCACTATTGTGCTAACCATTTTTTTATTAAAATTAAATTTCATTTTCTATATCCTAGTATAATTATGGTGTAGTCAATCAAGACTACTTGGTTAATAAATTTCTGTAAATCAGATAACTAAAGAAGGGATTCTTCCTTCATCAGATACTCTTTGCTTGTCCAACTATATGACAAAAATACTTGTGGTATTCCATCTCTTCTTACACTAATTTCAAAATACTGCCGATAATACTCAATTCCTTCAAGCCCAGCCTTGCTCAAATAATCATCAAATATTCTATTGATATTTGCAAATATTTTCAAAGCCTGCTTACGGTTGTGCACTACAATGCACTCGCTTAAATCATCAATTGAATGCTCTTTAATATACCCATCATTGCATATATATCTATGTTCATTTTTTACCAATTCAGCCAAGCTGCAAGTAGATGACTTTTTAAATTCGAAATAGAAATCTATAGGTTCTGTCTTATAATCGTCAGACACTGAAAAAGCCTCTAAAAAATTCCACTTCACATAATTTTCTTTTATATATGCATGCTTTTTAGCAAGCTGAATTTCCTCTAACTTCAACTCTCAAAGTCAGGAATTATACTCTAGTACTATATTTTATGCAAAATCAACATAATATTTACCATCTTTCTTAACCGGTTTTAAAATCTGATTTCCTACTGTAAACTTATAATCAGATATATTTTTACTATCAATGCTGAAATAGCATAGTCTTCTAAAACTATAGTACTCTTTCTATATGAAATTTACAAGCAAAACTATGCCATTTGTTGTTTCTGATATTCGAACCAGTACAATGAATTCAGTAAAATCTCTGCATCAACATTGCATTTTGTATATGCCTTGGCAACATAATTCCGGTACCTTGAATTGCTTTCTCTGCTCACGAATTTTTCTGTTATCTGTTCTGTCCTTTTTCGCCATCCTAATCTCTCCGTTCCACTCCGGTCGATGCTAAACCAATGTCCTCCGACCACCCATCTCCCTTAAAAATATCAATACTCTTTAAGGTAGGAATTGCACAATACTTTCCTATCAGATAATTTTTCTCATAGTTTTCGTCCTTACGGATAGGTAATAGTATAGCTAAAAACCCCAAAATACTAGTAAGTTCCTGCAAAGTTTACCATATCCACTGATTACGTACCTCGTTTGCCTCATCAGATGATTTACAAATCTCACGCCATTTTTCCACACCCTTACCGCAATTTACTGTCTTCCAATCAAATAGTCTAAAAGCCAGAGCCGCACAAGCCTGTCTAAGCTCAATACAATGCTTAATATCTTTCATGGCAGCATTATCGTAGTTAATTAATTCTGCCAAAAAAAACAGTAATCTATCTATTCTTTCAATTCCAATAGTATCTATAACCGTATTCTTCGCATATACCAGATTATGTAATATCCATATAGCTGAAAGCAATCCTGGTTCTTTCCTAAGCTCAATTAATTCGACTATCTTTCCAAGCATTTGACTGGTAGTAACACTATCAGGATAACGTATAATATACTTTTCCATAGCTCTAAGTGAATCTATTGATTGAGATTCATTCATTGCAAAAATATTCTCTTGTACATCACGCTCCCATTGTTCATCCCGCAAAATAAATATATCAAAACACTTTGTGTAAATCCCCTTTTCATTCATTTCATGTGCCAATTTAATAAGAATCTCTCGTGCTTCATCGGAAATCATACCATTACAATTTTCCAGCACAGCTGCTATTGCATATACAGCTTTTCTAGAATTATCCTCAAACATAATATTTGCTGTATTCTCTGCGATTTTGTACCAGTATTTACTTATCTTATTTATAATAATAAGCACATCGTTTTCATTCCAATAGCCCAGCTCCGTATTTGCACATAAAAGTGTCAATTGTTTTAAATACAAATCATTGCTATCCTTAGCAATATCATTTGTAATAAAATAATTCTTAACCGACAATTTGGGAATTGATTCATCAATGTATGGTAGCGTTTCATATACCCATAAGTAATAACCGGCCAATTTTGGCAATTGAGTTTTCTCTTCAATATTTGACCAAAGTAACTTCACATATTCATCATGCTGTTTAGTGTTTAAAAGATGATATTCATCTAAAATCTTTAATCTTACGACTTTTGTCTTCCATTCGTAATCAGACTTCCAATCATCTTTTAATAGCCAATTTATCACATCTTCATCTATCAACACATGATATTCTTCAAACAAAGTATCCAATCCTTGCTTGTTAAAATAACAGTCAAAAATATCTATTCCATTTGAACCGTCAACTCTCGAATGCATTGTTACTTGCTCTACAATCTCAGTTTCCATCATTAGAGGAAGTAGCTTAACCTTCATACGTTCGGATATTTGCCGTAATAGCTTATCCATTAATTGAGTTACTTCAAATCGAGGTGGAATGTTCCTATAACTCATAATTTTCTGAATAACCTGTAATTCCTTTTTTTGCATCCTTTCAGATGCCCGGCTTGAAAATCTTTGCAATAATATCGGAACATTTTCCCTTATATGCCCAGCTAAATATTCCGGGAAACCATTTCCCATTGCAATTATTTCACCGATATTAACCTCAATAGCATTTATTAAAATATCTATAACATCGTCAATATACCCACTCTCTAAATCCATTACAAATTTTCTATTAACAAGTTTTTCTATTGTCCCTGTACTTGAACAACGAACTAACAGTAACAAACCCAGTCTATTATTAATATCGCAAATAGAAGATATCAAAGACAATTCCATATCTGAAATAACAGTAACGCATCCACATTTAAATGGGATTCCAAGTTTCTCTAACACTTTATAAAGCTGGTAGCCTTCCGCATGACCCGAACGACTATATGAGCATATGGTCATTGTGCTCCTGTTTAGTTCAAATGTTTCCTTTTCAAATTGATTATCAACACAATGGTTAAAAAGTTCTTTAGCAACATTATTTTTCCATGATTCCCAGTTAAAAAATTCTTTCTTCCGGTCAATCTCTTCTAATATCTCATCTATTCCCATTTGCTCAAATTCGTATATTTCTTTATGCAAAGAATATGCCTGCTGACAAATAGAAAGTAATTGTAATACCGATGCCTCTAAACTCTTTAAATAATAATTTTCATTATTCTCATCTACTTTACAAATTAAATCTTGTCTGAGCTGCTTTAACTTTTCAAGTGACTCTTCCAATTTTCCACATTCCAAATCGAGCCCTATTACCAACAGTCTCTGTTCATAACACTCCTTAGGAATATCGCACTGATCCAACTCCCTTCTCAAACTCGGTATATCTAATTTAAAATAACATGCCTTAGCTCTTTCTATCATTAAGTCGACTTTACCATTATTTCCACTCTCCTGATAGACAATCAAAATGTCCATAAGCCGCTGCCATTCGTTCCAATTCATAGACTCCCTATAATCAGAAAGCAGTATCTGTCCTATATAGAACCACTTTCGTATTTTGTCTGAATCACCGGCATTTTCTGTAATCTTTACATAATACTTGTCCCATATCTGTCTTAAGTGAAATACTTCATACTCGCTATATGGTAACATTATTTTTATCCGTCTCCAGCATAATTCATACGCAAAATCCAACATTACGTCAATATTTACCGTCTCATGCTTTTGTAGCAATCCCTTCTCGTCGGTATACATATTTAACTCTACCGCTGTATTATATGGAATAATATACCAACCCGGATATTCATCACGTTCCTTTTGCCACGCTTCTGTTAGTTTAATAATATCATCCGTATAGCTATCTTTGTGCGCAAATATACCATCAACTTCCGCCCTCTCCAAATGCCATTCAAGTAATGTATATGAACTCTTATCCTGCCAGTCTTCATGTGTCGTTGGACTCTTTTGATTGTATTCACCATCATTTTGACTCATCAATTCAAGAATCTTATTGAGCGTCTCGTTACTAGATTGCGTTGAAGCCATCAAACTATTAACATTGTCATGGATATCTCCCAAGCAATAAGAACCATACCTCTGCGGAAATAACTTTTTAATTTGATAAATTACTATATCCTCAAAATGTTTCTTGCATCTAGCTTTATTGATGCTATCAAGTTCACTTAAAGAAAGTAAATCATTAACACATCTATCCAAATCCTTTAGCCAATCAAAACTATTACTCTTTCTTATTTCATTAGCTAAAAGTCTCATAGTTTCCTCACAGAACAAAATCCTCCTAATGTCATTCTGCTCTGTGTTATCTTTTTCATATTCAGCAACCGTTTTCCCAGCTGATACGAATATAGCCTCAAACTGTTTCTTATCCAAAATAGATAAACCTATTTTTTTTAAGACTGACTTAGGATCCCCAAAAAGTAAATCAGTTCCAGCTTCCACTACATCATGCTCATCCATTCTTTACCTCTCCTTCACAATAACTCTTCAGATTGCAGTAAAAACAATTTATACTTTACCACTTTTTCCTATGCCAACTCGGACTCATGCCCTCCACCGTCTTAAAAAGTCGACTGAAATATAAGTATAGTAAAACACTAGCATTTTCTGATACTTATTATGAGTAAATAATTAACTTGTTGCAATCCGTCCTTTCGGCAAACATATTTTCGACAAATTATATTATTCAGTATAGCGAATTTTAGGTTAATATTCAATTGATAACTATTATAAATTGCAAAGTTGCGGCAATGAAATGAGCTGATGCCTGACAAAAATGAGAACCGATTTTGGACAAGATAAGGAATCATAAACACCAATATGTTCCGCCCAGATAACAGCTCGATAATTTTATCTTGCATCAACTTAAGACATTTTCCTTAAGTTGATGCTTTTTGACCACATTGGTGCCTGCCCCCACCACTCATTAAATCACACATCTTCAGATGGACTTTGTATGAAAAAAGCAGCTCCCCTATTTTTCATAGACTAACTGCTCAAACCTCTGGTTCCATATTAAATTTTAATTTTCTGAAATTTCTTCTGTCCGGCTTAACTGCTTGCGAACATCACGTCCACGATACATAATTCGAACTATATACACTATTTCATTTTCATCATTTGTCTTATAAAATACCAAATAATTGTCCACCGGAAAGAACCGAAGTCCTCTGCTGTGCCATGGTTCTTCCTCATAAAGCCGGTTTCTATTCGGCATGGTGTCCAGCTTTCGAATAGCAGCCATAATTCGGTCTGTCTGTCCGGCAGCGTTCTCTGGAGCTAACAGTTCCTCTGAAATATATCTGAAAATATTTCGCAGATCTTTCTTTGCTCCTGCTGTATACATCACTTTATATTTCATATACCAAATTCCCGTTTCATTTCTGCTTCAACTTCATCTACTGAATACACTCTGCCAGCCTTAATATCTTCCATGCCTTTTTCTATTTCTGCATCGAACTGTTCCTTTGTAAGAGAACCATACGCAACAGGTTCCTCATAAGCCGGAAGTTTCATTTCAAAAGGAATTCCTCTCTGGAGTACAATCTGTCTCAGAAACATTCCTACCGCATTGGACATTGGAATGCCAAGTCGATCAAGCACCTGCTCTGCCTGCTCTTTTACTTCAGGCTCAACACGTGCAAATACATTTGCTGTTCTTGCCATAGATATCGCCTCCTCTTTTTTCTTCATTATATTTCGTTTGATTGCTAATTGCAAGCAGTTTGCACTCTTTTTTAATATCGTCTTTCATCCTAATTCAATGTATTTAGGCAGATAGGTTATATATAAAACTCTGTATTTTTGTAAGAAATATAATGATGCCTAACCCCACTGTTAATTGTAGCTGCTCAATTAAATAGAAGCCCCAGTAGTTCCAGCTACTGGGGCTTCTATTTGGGTGTGCCATGACACTCTTTAGCATTTCAATCTAGAACATCTTATATTTGTGTTCTAAAAATTTTTTATATCTCTACTTAAATATCCTAATTTCGGTTTTGTAATTGATTTATTATGGTTTTTCTTTCATCCCCTTGAATTCCCAAAGCATTTAGTGCCTGATCCACTGTAAGTTTCATATTCTCCATAAGATTTTTCACAGAAATCATCTTTTCCTTTACCGCATATTCTTTTGCATATTCTTTTGCATATTCTTTTGCATATTCCTTTGCATATTTTTCAACTGCTTCACACATTTGCTCACGCCCCTTTTCAGTATCCTTAAAATGCTTTACACCTTTTGCTAATGCAGCATAATGAATCTTATCTGAATCTGTCTGACGAAAATCATTCATTAGCTGTCCAATTTCATCATTACCTTTATAGTTACCATTTACATATATAATATGGGAACCATCATCAAATAATTCTTCTGTTTCCCTTATATATCGGTCTATGTGATATACTGGTAAACCCTTTCTAAATTTATCATGTTTATATATAAATATGATATACGAATCCTTAAGTTGCCTGAACTCCTGTCCTTCGTCTAACATTTTAGAATCTACCATACTGCTATGATATCTTGCTCGTCTGATATGTGCCCCTGCCGAATTTCCTTGTACTTCAATATCAATTTCATCACCGTTCACATCAATCGCATGAACATCCAATGTTATATTTCTTCCACCTACTTCATGACTTTTTATCTCATCTTGTCCAATAACACTAATTACATTAATGTTCCTTCCCATTATGATTCTAAGCATAAGCTCTGTTGCTTCGATATTATTGTCGAAAACTCTACTCATTAAATCATCATCAAATAGAGTAAGTTTATCCACCAGTTCATTAACATTTTCATTAGCCATTATATCCTCTCTTTCAAATTCATATTACCACGTATCGGTATTTCAATCAAATAAAATAATCATAAAGAATGAATTATTCTTTTTGCATCTGGACAACCATACCCAGTACTCTTCATTTGAATATATAATCTTCATCCTCTCTTGTGAGAATTTTTTCGTGTTTACGTATCATGTGGTACAAAATTACATTTTTTCTAGTTGTTCATCTTCAAAGCATCCATATAGCCCAAAAGTCTCTTTTGCCGCTCATAATCCAACTGCTGGTATGTCTCAACTACCATTCCAAGTTCAGTATCTTTTGCAAAAACATATGTCTGATTATCCCTGCTTCTGGTTCCAATATGTTCTGCTCCTGACAATAACTCATATGGCGAAATATCCATTCGTCCTAATTCAATGTATTTACTTTTTCATTCGAACAAAACCTCGAACACCTAGCTTAATGGCATTGCCACCACCATATTAGGCGGGGGAGTGCACGGAAAAAAGCGTAGGCATAGCGAGCTACGCTTAGGATTTTTACCATATCCACTGATTACGTTCCTCATTTGCCTCATCAGATGATTTACAAATCTCGCGCCATTTTTCCACACCCTTACCGCAATTTACTGTCTTCCAATCATTCCTGCCCTCCTTTAAAGTAACAACATTTCTCTGTAGAACTTCGTTATCCTATAAAACCACTTTCGCATATGCTGTTTTATCAGCCCTATTTTTATTATGATAAATTGCACCTGTCAACGGTTATTCTCTAATAAGAACTCAGCTAAATAAGAACCATCCTGTCCTGTAATTCCTGTTATAAGTACTTTTTTCATTTGAAATCTCCTTAAAATAGATAAAAATACGTCTGTTTAAAATACGATAATATTTTAAACAGACGTATCTAAAAATGTAATCGACAATATTTGTATAAATTAGCACAATATTGGTTTTTATCACTACCACTTTAAAATCATCAAAGCATCTCCTCCAGACAATCAACAATTGCTTTGCAATAAGGCTCATATTCACCATTATTCTTATTTGAATAATATTCTATAAAACTACGAATCTCATCATCCGTATAGTCCTCATCATCAAACACCTCTGATGCCTGAATAGCCTGCTTACGATCCCTTTCGAGATGAAAACTGTCAAGTCCCAGATTATGTATCATATCCTGAGCAACATTAGAAGATGGACGATTCCTAACAGCACTAATTTTGCCGTTTGCTGAATATTTAAATACCTTTTCTACTTCAGCATCCGTTGGTGAGAGCATATCATCTCTAAACCAGTTATTCTTCCTGTGCCCACAATGTTCATCATCTAAGATAATTGTCGCCTCTCCATTGCATGATGCAAACATGTTTTCATATGTTAAATCCATATCTCTAAAGGACTCCTGTGGAAAGAAATGCTCAATATGAGCTGAATTGTTGTAAATTCTTCTCATACAATAGCAGCATATTTTGCCCTGCTCCTTGATAAGAGCCTCGCGCAGCATTCTTCTTCTTTCAATTCCTTCGCTATCATTGCCTGCAAAATCAACTTTATAATGAGGTTGCCGATTATTAACTTCTACAAAATCAGATTTCCATTGTTCAAACCATTGCGGCGCACTGCTTTTATTAATTTGCTTCACGTCTTTTACCCCTTGATATCAGTATCCTTGCCTTAGAAATACCATCAGCATAACCATTTGTTTTCTTATCCAATATATCCACTATTTTCTCTGCTTCATCATACTTCTTATCTTCAATACACTTATACATCTCATCAATCATTCTCTTGATGTCCTGATTAACTGAAGACGTATTCATTACTTCCTCTAAAATAACATTTGCATCCCATCCCACAAAGGATTCATAGGTCTTAAATAGAATCTCATTATCTTCATTATACAGATACAATAAATTGACAGAATCATCCATCTCACCCAAAATCTGCGGAGAATGTGTAGTAATAATAAACTGGATATTGGGGAATGTGTCTCTTAAAACATTCAATACCTTTCGTTGCCACGATGTATGCATATGCAAATCCAATTCATCAATGAGCACAACACCTGAGCCTTCCAAAGGATTCACATCTTTACCCGGATTTGCCAATGCCATTCTTCTTGCCAAATCTCCAAATAGAGCTATCGTGCATTTTTCTCCATCCGATAACTGATCTATCTTTAAAGACTTGCCGTTTTTATTGACCTTCATTGCCAAAGGTCTTCTCTCTATCCGAATATCCTCAAATCCATCAAGCATAGCTAACATTGCTTTTTTAACAGCTGCAAGACTTTTATCTTCATAATCCGAATCATTTCTAACCTTTATCTGATTCTCTATATCCTCCTGATTTCTGAACCATTTAAATAAATTTCTAAAATCTATCGTACTTTCTATAGCTTTGTCGAATGCATCCAATTTTACAAACTGCTCTTTAGGTGCCCTGACCGGCACATCAAGCACAATTCTATTTACTCCATAATTAACAAAAATGGGCATACTCTTATTATCCGATTCCTCTATCCAATTGCCATTGCCATCATCATAACCCATTTGTATATATAACGATTGAAACTTATCTGTAAGTTTTTTAAGAGCACTTGTATTTCTTTTTTCACCTTTAGCCCTGTCAATTGTACGCTCATAATATATGCTTTCGCCATCCCCAAAATCGAAATCTGCCTTTATGCCGGCTGCAGACTTTCCATAGCTAATAAAATCTTCATTGAATCTGGCTGTCTTACTTCTTACCGTTCCCATCAGCTTTGCAATGATATCAGCATATAATAAATCTATAGCCTGAAGGATTGTTGACTTGCCAACGCCATTCACGCCAAAAATAACCGTTGTCTTATTATCAAGCTTTATTTCCAGATTGTCTATTCCCTTAAAATTTTGTAATATTATCGAATTAAGCTTCATATCCCTACCTCACAATAACTCTTCCGATTACAGTAAAAAACCGCTATACCATGCTTATAGTATAGCGGATTTGTATTTAAAAAACAATTTATATTTTACCACTTTTTCCGATATAATTTTATCAATTTATTTTAAAAACGCCAAACAAAGGAGAACATCATGGAAAACTCCAAAAATGAATTTCTAAATTCCATATGCTTATTGGGTGATGGAATTTACTCTCGCACAGTAGATATTTACTCTT
>ULYL01028916.1_pt1 | contig 17913 bp, 19 predicted proteins | sample 1962211 | NCBI WGS metagenome assembly ULYL01 (sample SAMEA4835864, study PRJEB28245) | human gut metagenome | biome: gut microbiome; material: fecal sample | place: Denmark | collected 2008
TTCAACGATAGCTCTCCGCTATCGTTTTTTTGTGAAGCATTTGGTGCCGGGGTCGTTTTTTGGTACAATAGAGCCGGTATCATTTTGATCTCCGATCCCATCCCTGACCATTTACACCTACGAGGACCTATTATGCTTATCCCTTACACTGCGCCAGCCGAGCTCTATCGGCAGGACATGGAAATCAAGAAATCGATCTTTATCACACACATCCTGCCTGTCAACTCGGAAGAGGAAGCACAGCAGGCACTCACTGATCTCAGAAAGAAATACAAGGACGCCACGCACAACTGCTACGCATGGCGCATCGGTACAGAGCGCATCCTTGAGAAATCGGGCGATGACGGCGAGCCGCAGGGCACGGCGGGACACCCCATGCTCCATGTGCTCCAGATGCGAAAGCTCACAAATGTACTCGCGGTCGTCACCCGCTACTTCGGCGGCATCAAGCTCGGCGCGGGCGGCCTCACAAGGGCCTACAGCGGCGCACTCTCCGATGCCGTGAAGGCGGCGCCCATCGTCACCTATACGCCGTATGCCCGCTATACCGTGACCCTCCCCTACACCGCGGTCGGCGGCTTTGAAAATTACATCAAAGACAAGGACATCCGCGTCTTGGACCGTGCCTTCGCAGCCGAGGTGCAGGTGACCTTCCTCACCCTGCCCGAAGAAGCGAAGACGCATCTCAAATTCCTGACAGACCTCACAGGCGGGAAAGCCGTCATCGAAGAGGACGGGGAGGAGTATGTGAAGGTGAGAGTGTGGTGACTGGTGACTAGGGACTAGGGACTAGTCGCTGGGGAACGGTATGAAAGACGATGTGTGGTGATCCACCTTCTTCGCCTGTCATTTCGAGCGATAGCGAGAAATCTTTTTCATCGGCAGTGAAACGGTGTATATGCACGTGAGGGGGAGAAGGGGAAGTCTGTCACTCCGCAAATACCGGTTGTTTCATACTAGGGAAACGCTGATGATACGGAGAAGGGATCGCACCTATGAAAATATTTTGAAAATTTTTCAAAGATTTTTCCACAATGACATCATCTGTCCTGTCCATTTGGTATCCTATATACAGAGAGCTGGATCGCCCAAACTCCTTTTCTAAACTCTCAACTCTCAACTCATTTTGATTTCCCAAGGCGATTCAGTTCTCGCTTTTATGTATGGAAACGGCATGCCAAGGTCAGCCCATGGGGCGTGCCGTCCCTTGATTGCGTGCGAAAGCCTCGCTTGAATGAGACATATGAAATGATGGTGCGACACCTAAAAACAGGGAAGCGCCACTGATCCCTGCTTTCAAACTTTCTCTCCCATAAAAAAAGCCCGATGAAAGATTCCCCTGTCTTTCATCGGGCTTTTTGCTTACTCCATGCCGAAAGGCTCGTTCCCGCTGCCAGGGAGCTTGAAGATCCCTGACCCCCATAAGAAGAGTAAAAAATCCGGTGCGTGCTTTTCCCAGTTATCCAGGAATGCTTCATATAATTTTTCCATGATCTCCACCTCTCTGTCCTTTACCATACACTCTCTGTATGACCGCACAGGCATCCTGCTATGATACGCTCGTGCAGATAAGATACATTTCGTTCTGCTTGTATCATAGCATGAAAAAAGCGGATGAATCCATCCACAATTCATCCGTCTTGTGCGTTACCATATATTTATTTTAAAGTGTACCGTAAAAGGCAATCAGGAAGAAATGACCGTCACCGTCCCCCCGAAGTATTTCTTCACAAATCCCACGTCCCCCACGCTCCACCGGGTGCCGGCGAGGTAGGAGAGGGGCCCGGCCTCTTTCCCGAAGTCGCAGGAGATCTCCGCCGAGCAGAGAAGCTGGCGTTTTTCCTTGTAGCTGCAGTTCGTCGTCTTCACGCCGTACTTGTCATCGCCCAAAAGCGGATGCCCGACATGCGCCATCTGGCTGCGGATCTGATGGGTACGGCCGGTGATGAGGTGGCACTTCACGAGCGAAAGACCGCTCCTGTACGCGAGACGTTCGTACTCTGTGATGGCCGTCTTCGATCCCTTCACGGGTTCGTCCGTGACGAAGACCTGATTCTTTTTCGCATCCTTGAAGATCTGATGGGTGAGCGTCCCGTGTCCCGGCTCGAGCTTTCCAAGGACGATGGCAAGATAGGACTTGCTGATCTTGCGGTCACGAATGAGACGGCCGAGGAGGTCACGGATCTCTTCTGTCTTTGCAAAAAGGAGGAGTCCCTCGGTATTGAAATCGATGCGATGCACGGGATAGGCCGCCACGCCGCCCTTCTGCAGGAGGGCGGAAGAGACGCGCGAGAGCATGGTATCCTTTTCCTTCCCTGTGATGTCAAGCGTTAAGATGCCGGCAGGCTTGTAGACGACAAGAAGGTTTTCATCCTCGTAAAGAATGCGGACGGGGTGCACCGCATCGCGCTTCTCCAGCACGAAGGAGCGGACTTCATCGCCGGAAGAGAGACGGAAGGCCGCCTCCTCCTTTCGGCCATTCACTTTGATCTTCTTCGTGCGAAGGGCTTTCATGAAAAAAGCGCGCGGCCAGTGCTTCTGTTCCATCAGAAACTGGTCTAAGCGCTTGCCCTCTTCAGATTTTTTGATCGTAAATATTTCCATGATCGTCTCCTTGCACGTCTGAAATGCCGCTTTCAGGCGCTGCGCCTCAAAAGCGGTGATCGGGATCATACGGATGATCCGCCATGGCAGACATCCTCTGCCATTTTCCTTATCTCATCCTTGGTGTGTCCGGTCGCGAGCCGCGCCATCGTCTCTATGACTTCTGCTTCATGCTCGCCCGCGATATCAAAGGCGCCGCAGAGCAGTTGTGAGTATGAGGTGATCACTTCGCGCCGGCGGTCTTCTTCTATCGCCGCGGAGAGGCGGCCGTCTCTGGTCATCTGTATTTTCATGGTGATTGAGATTCTTTTCGGTGTCATAGTCCCTCCTGCATTTCTCTTTATAGTACAGGATGGCAAAGATTTTGGCTAGAGGCACCGAGGAAAAGCAAGTACCATGGCGGCAAAATGACGGGAAAGTCTTCTATTTTTCTGCGCAAGATGCAGCTTATCGCCGGTAAGATGCAAAGGATAGATTGTAAATCATCATAAATATTTTTAATTGGCTATCATTTATAGGTTCTTCTATAATGAAATCATGCAAAGCATTCCCTGTTGTGATGAGGGAGGATCCGCCATGAACAATCTGGACTACTTGGAATATGAAGGCTCGCGGCTTTTAGACTATGCGATGAAAACATACAGTAAAGCTTCCACCGGCTCGCTGGTGAATGATATCGAGCGCGCCGTCCTTGCAGGCCAGAAAGAATTGTCTCTGGCAGAACAGGATGCACTACAGTCTCTCTCCTTTGAGTATACCCTGTACCGTCTCTACATTGCTCGCTGCCTGATCCGTCACCACAAGAGCGGCTTCGGCTGCACGGATGCGATCCTGAAAGGTCTTTCCAGCACGCTGTCTTCCCTGCCCTCTGCACTCAAAATGCTCGCCCTCGAGCATGATCTGAACGGGTCCTACCTGCTTCTTGGCTGCTATGTAGAAAAGCTGACGAAAGCGCATGTGGAAACGATGTTCCAGCGCTACGCTGCCATTGAAAAAGCCTACGTCACGGGGGATCGCGAAGCGCGGCTCACCTCTTCCATCGAAAGCTCTCTTTTAGCGATGGCCAAGGAGATCAACTTCGTCCCAAATCCTTCCCTGCTCCGTCATCTCATGGAAGAAACCCGGGCTTTCATACGCGCGCTCTCTCTCCGTCTATCTGAAATGACGCCGGAGAGCGTCCATCACAAGGCGCACGGAAAGACGCTCGTCCATACGCACCACTCCGTCTTCTCCCGTGAAAACTATGAACACATCTACCCGTCCCTCACCCTCATCGCCGGCATCATGACCGGATTCCTCATCATGTTCGCCTGACAAGGGATGGGGTTCCCATTTCCTCAAAATAAAAAGGAGCTGTGAAAAAATAAATCCTCATTTCTTCACAGCTCCTTTTTACTTTGCTTTCATTTGGTTCAGGGTTCAGGGTTCAGGGTTCAGGTGGCGGCTTCGCCGCCTTTTTTTAGAAGATGGTATTCTCGTATCACCTTTTCTTGTTTCACTCATCGCCTGTGCTATAATACAGAAAGGTATCTGGAGGAACGGTGACTAGTGATTTGAATGTTACTTTCAGTGAGACGCCATTTCGAGAAAAGCGAGATGTGACTTGCCAGCGGTATTGCATGAAAGTGTTGGAATATCGATAGCATCGGACTATTCAACTATACCTATGACGATACACGCAGCCCCTTTTTCTCCCTCCTTCCTTTGGAAGGAGGTGCCCCGAAGGGGCGGAGGTTGGCCGCGTGAAACGGTACTCCCACATTCAGGGAAGCCAACCCCGCCTCGCTTCGCTCGTCTGCCCCTTCCAGAGGAAGGGGCGCGAATGATTTTTAAGGAAACACTGATTAAATCGTTGTCATTCACGGTCAGGGTCTCGCGCTTCCACACATATGCCGCGCACTTCTCCGCTTTCCTCATCTCTCTTTCATCCCGCCGGTGCCCTATCCGCCCCTTCGGGGCGCCTTCCCCTAGAGGGGAAGGCTGTCGATACGAGGGAAACCTGCCATCGCAAACCTTCGGGCATCGCCCATATATATTCGCGGCGAAGCCGCCACCTTCATTCCTCATTCGCACAAAGTTTTCATTCAGAATCAGTGGACGGAGCCGTCCCACGGGCTGACCCTCCAAGAAAGGAGCCTCGCCATGGATCATTCACAGTACCTCACCAGTATGGGCATCACTCTCTGCCGGCGGGCGCTTTTTTCCTATACCAGCCAGCCGCAGGGAAGCTACGGACTTCACGTGATCTTCCGAAAATTCGTGAAGGAGAAGAAGATCCTGATGCACGACCGTGATCGGGACAACTGGTGCGCCTTCCTCTCAGACTACATCGTCTTCCGCCTCTACATCGCCAAGTATATCCTGAAGGACTATGCGAAAGACTACACCCCGCTCCTTCATATTTTCGAAGGCATCCATCAGATCGAGGATGCCTTCCCTGCCTTCTTCCGGGAAGAGGCAGACCCGGGGCGTGCGGTCGGCGACCAGTCCTTCCTCCCGCCGGATCTGGATACGCGATACCGGGCAGAGGAAATGGATCATTTCTACAATATCTTCAATGCTGTATCGACCAAGATGGAGGAGAAGCCACTGGAACGGAATCAGCGGCTGAAAAGCATCATCACGAGCTGTCTCACCATCCTTTCAGAAAAGAATCATGTACCACTCTACACGCCGATCTTTTATTTCTTCAGTCAGGAAACGCTCCGCTATGCCCAGTTCCTTGCGGATTTTTGCAAAGGCCTCATTCCCGATGAGTTCTACGAGGTCATGCACGCCATGCCCTATCAGGCTGTCAAGAAAGAGGAGGATCCCTTCTATACCAGCTACCATCTCCCTGCCTGCATCGCCATCTTCGTCTCACTGCTCCTCTTCTTCGTCCTCTGCGAGGGAGGATGGAACGTGGGGCTGAAGTAAAAAATGAGAAATGGCGGTGGCGGCTTCGCCGCACATATATAAGAGGCGATGCCCGAAGGCCGGAGGGCAGACGTCAGACGTCTGATGTCTGATGCCTGATGTCTAATTCCCAATCCTTGGCTACCCATCCCTGCTTTTAAACTTCAACAGGGATGGAGGGGGCGCAAAATACACCGAGCATCCCAATCCCCTTTTATATAAAAATTTGCAGCGCATGTCGTCATCCTGAGCTGCGGGAAACGTCGTATGCAAGAAATCCGCTTAGAGGAATCCAACAACAACTATCCAACAAAAGCACAGCCAACCCCGCCTCGCTGCGCTCGGCTGCCCCTTCCAAAGGAAGGGGCGAGATTGATCATCTAATCCCTAGTCACCAGCCACTAGTCGCCAGCCACTAGTCGCCAAAATTCCAAAATCTCAAACAAAAACGGAACCGTTTCTACGAAACGATTCCGCTTTTTCTATTTCACCATTTCCAAGAATTCTTTTCTGAGCGCGCTGTCCGTCTTAAAAGCGCCGGAGGACGCCAGCGTCCGTGTCTTTGTCCCCGGCTTCTTGATGCCGCGGGCGGTCATGCAGGAGTGTTCCCCTTCGATGAATACGATGACGTCATCGGCATGTGTCACAAGACGCATGATATCGCGGATGTCCGTACCGATGCGTTCCTGCAGCTGAAAACGCTTCGAGACAGCATCTGCGATGCGGGCGATCTTCGAAAGACCGATGACGCGGCCACGCGGGATATAGCCGACCGCGACCTTCATATTGTACATCAGTGCGATGTGATGCTCGCAGTGGGAAAAGATGTCGATGTCTTTCACCACGACCATATCGCTCTCCGGCGTTTCGAAGGTCTTTTCAAATTCCCGGGCGATATCTTCATTGGATACCGCATTATAAGCAAACTGCTCCGCCATCATGTCCGCAAAGCGCTTCGGTGTCTCGACGAGGCCTTCGCGTGTGGGATCATCGCCGACAGCCTCGATGATGAGCCGCGCAGCTTCTTCCAATTTCTTTAGATCGACCATTATACGCCTCTCCTCTCTGGATCCCAGATGATCTTGTGCAGCTGCACCTGGACCCGTACATCACTCAATCTCTCTCGTCTGACATACTCCACCAGGTCGGCAGGGGCGATGCGTCCCCACACCGGGCTCACATAGAAGGCCGGGTCTTCGCCCTTGTGGAAATGCGCGGCGATGATCGCCTTCATCTCATCCATGTCGGCTTTAGAGCTCACGACGAATTTCAGCACATCCTCTTTCCCGAGGAGCCTGAAATTTTCCTCCAGCATCCGTTCCTTCATGCCGCTTCCGCCGCATTTGAAGTCCATCGTGTAGAATGTCCCCTGCGGCCGCTCTTGGAAGAGGGCCACCGCGCCATTCGTCTCGATATTCACCTCATAGCCCTCTTTGCCAAGGACTTCGCAGAGGCGGCGAATGGGATGGAGCATCGGCTCACCGCCCGTCAGCGTGATCTTCTTCCACGGGAAGGCATGGATGCGGGAAAGAAGCTCTTCTTCCGTCAGCGCTTCAGCCGTGTCCGTGAGCGAGAGCGAATAGGCGGTATCGCAGTAGCTGCAGCGCAGGTTACAGCCCGCAAGGCGCACAAAGATCGCCATGAGGCCCGTGCGTTTCCCTTCACCGTCGATGCTGTCGAAGATCTCCGTCACGTGGAAGAGCCCGTCATCATAGCGGTACGCTTCAGTCTTTTTCATACGTTGCCACATTCCCTTCCGTCTCCTGCACCGACACGCGGATACAGTGAGGAATGCGGTCGCAAAGCCACTTCGCGATGTTCTCCGCCGTCGGATTCAGTCCCCCCAAGACATCGTTGATGACATGGTGGTCGAACTGGTTCACGATCTCCTTGATCTTGGAGAAATCCACGACCATGCCATTGTGGTCGAGCGTGTCATTCTGCACCGTGACCGTGATGATCCAGTTGTGTCCATGGAGATTCGTACACTTGCTTTCATAGTCCAGGTGCAGGAAATGCGCACCGGATACTTCGATTCGTTTCGTTACTGTAAACATAGATTGTCGTCCTTATATAAATAGGTAATAGGATTGGGTGAGTATAGGTTCAGGGTTCAGGGTTCAGGGGTGTGGTGGCGGCTTCGCCGAGATCGAGGGCTCAGGTCGCAGCTGTTCTGGCATTCGTTATCTCACATACGACGTTTCTCGCCGCTCAGGATGACGAAACGGGGCGATGCCCGAAGGCCGAAGGGAAGAAGTCAGAAGTCTAATGTCTGACGTCTGATGTCTGATCCCTAATCCCTAGCTACTCATTCCTAGTCACTAGTCATTCGAGGCCACGCATCCTTGCTTTCAAACTTGTGGTGGTAGCCCTTTCCCGTATCGTCATCCCGAGCGCAGCCGAGGGATCTTTCTTGCACTACGGTCAGTATCACATAGGCACTGGCAGGGAAACGACGCCTAGGTATTTCTGCTTCCACACATTCTTTGTTTATCGGTCTGCAAGGAAGATTTCTCGCTTACGCTCGAAATGACGATACGGGAGTCTGATGTCTCCTAATCCCTGTTTTCAAACATTTCTCATTTCTCATAGCAAGCCAGCGCTGGATCCCTGACGCCATTCGCTGCGAAGGCGGCTGCCCTGTCGATGCATGTGCCGCATGTGCCACAGGGCTTCTCCCCGCCCTCATAGCAGCTCCATGTGAGCTCATAGGGCGTATGGAGAGCCAGACCGGTCGCCACGACGCCGGCCTTATTCATTTCCGCAAAGGGGAAGACGAGATGCACCTTGCCATAGGTGCCGATGGAGACGGCATCGCCCATCGCCTTCAGAAAGGGCTCGCTGCAGTCCGCATAGGCATCGCCTGCCGCATCATCTGCGTGCGCGCCGATGTAGATATCGACTTCATCCTCCTCAAAGAGGCTCGCCGCGAGCGAGGCCGCCGTCGAGAGCATGAGTCCGTTGCGAAAAGGCACATAGGTCGAGACCTTACCCTCCCCGTTCTTGGCGATCTGCTCCGCATAGCTCTCGTGGACGATCTCTTCTGTGGATCCTGCGAGGAGAGAGCAGTTCGAATACTGGAAAATGGCAGAAAGATCAAATTCGTAGTGCCGTACATGGTAGTACGCTGCGACCTTGCGTGCCGCAAGGATCTCTTTCTTGTGCTTCTGCCCATAAAAAATAGAAGCAGTCACGACGTTCTCTGCTCCCAGTCTGTCTACCGCCAGCGAGACGCAGGTGGTCGAGTCCACGCCGCCGCTGGAGAGGATAATAGCTTTTTTCATCTTGCCTCCTGTTTTTTATAGTTGGTGTTCAGATGACAACTGAGATGGATATTTTTCGGTGCGCCTTGGCGCACGGATAGGAGAAAGCCGAACGAGCCGCTTCGGGGCATGGGGCTTTCGCTTTCCTATAACCAATTTATTATAGCACAGATGGCAAGGAGAAGGTAGGCAAAACGAGCCAGTGACTCGTGACTGAAGTGCCACCTTTGGGCATCGCCTCTTTTCGTCATTCCCTCATCCATACTTGATAAAATTCCTGAAATCTAAAAGTTTTTCCACCTATACTCGAAAAACTTTTAGATTTTTGAAACTTTCTTAGTGTATAATAGATAAAAAGCAAGGAGGTGTGCCATGATTGAACGACCTTATTATTTGAATCAGCTGCTTCGCGCGAAGGATACGGATTTCATCAAAATCATCACCGGCATTCGCCGTTCAGGAAAGTCCACGCTGCTTGAGATGTTGAAGAAGCACCTGCTCACTCAGGGCGTCCCAGAAAATCACGTCATCCACATCAGCTATGAGCAGATTCCCTGGTTTCCGTTGGAAAAGGCAGAGACGCTCTATGCGTACATCAAAGAGCATATCACGGAGCCTGCCCATCGCTACTACCTTCTCATCGACGAGGTACAGGAGCTCGAAGAATGGGCGAAAGTCATCAACGGGCTGAAAGCGACGTTTCCACTCGATATCTACATCACTGGCTCAAACTCGCGTCTCTTCTCAGGCGAGTATCTGACTTACATCACAGGACGGTACATCGAAATCAAAATGTACCCGTTGTCGCTTTCCGAATTCATGACATTCCGCGGCTATGACGAAAGCAACGTCGCAAAAGCATTCAATGAGTATCTCACCATTGGTTCTTTCCCAGCCGCAGCAGTCGCGAAAGACCCCGAACTTACAGAAATCATCAACAGCGGCCTCTTCGACTCCATCTTTGCACGAGACATCATCATCCGCGGCGGCATCCGCAATGAAGGCGTCTTCCTCAAAGCCGCCAAATTCATCATGGAGAATATCGGAAATCCTCTCTCCGTGAGTGCTATCAGCCGAACGCTGAAATCGCAGGGCTCTTCCGCGAGCGCGGATACCATCGATAACTACCTCACACAGATGGTCAATGCCTATGTGCTCTACCAATGTGAACGCTACGACATCCGTGGCAAAGAGCGGCTTCGCACCAAGGGCAAGTATTACGCAGCTGATCTGGGGCTTCGCAATCGTCTCATCGGCTACCGCAGAGGAAATCTGGGGCATGTCATCGAAAATCTAGTCTACCTCGAACTCCTTCGCCGCGGCTATACCATTTCCACCGGCCTTTACAATTCGCTGGAGGTGGACTTTGTCGCGCAGAAAGGCACAGACATCCGCTATTACCAGGTGTCGCTCTCGATCATGGAAGAAACCGTGCTTGCCCGCGAACTTGCGCCGTTCCAGAAAATCACAGACAATTTTCCCAAGTACCTCATTACCATGGACACCATCGATTTCTCACAGAATGGCATCATTCACCAGAATCTCTATGACTTCCTGCTCGGGAAAAATAAGCAGTGACCGATGCCCGCAGTGATGCGTACTTTATCATTTTTTATTCCCATTTTTATTGCAAACGATTCTGTTTGATTGGACTAAAGGAGAACCCATTATGCACGGCGGAGACGCAGATGAATTTATCGATTACATGAATGACGGAGAGGCCTCTGTCCGTCACAGGAGCTTTGTCTATCGTTTTTCCGGTCTGAAATACCACGCCGGACGGCATCAGTATCGGATCAGCATCGAGAAGTACCGCTTCACGAGGGAGCCTTTCGAAGACTTCATGGAGCTTGTCTATCACTACGAGTCGGAGGATGCAGAGGATGTCCTGAATCACCTCACCGAAGACATCCTCTGGGATGGGAAATCATTCTATGAGCTGGAAAAGGCACTGACGTGGATTGACTGGTGAGCGAACGTCGCTTCACAGGATTCCAAACACTTCGCGAACCGCTTCGCCTAAGTTAGGAGTTAGGAGTGAGGAATTAGGAGTGAAGGTGCGGCGCACAAATAATAAAGCGCCGCGGAGTTTTATGAGTCATGCACAAATCATCCTATAAAATGGGGGTATTGGGGCACTTTATGAATTGTGTGCCCCTTCCTCCACTCCTCACTCCTCATTCCTCACTCCTCACTTTTTCGTAACGTATCGCGTGACAGTAGAATCAATGAAAATCATGCAAATAAAAAAGCAGCCTCGCGGCTGCTTTTTTCTATTGCTCAGTCCTTCGGACGAATGACAACGTATCTGTACGGTGCTTCGCCTTCGGAATCGGTGGAGACGGCGTGGTCGTCCTGCAAAGCCAGATGGATGATGCGGCGTTCACCGGCAGCCATCGGTTCGAGACGGATCTCTTCGCCCGTGCGTTTCACCTTGCCTGCGAGGCGTCTGGCGAGGGCTTCCAGGGTATCCTGGCGGCGCTCTCTGTAGTTTTCGACGTCAAGCAGGATGAAGTAGTGATGGCGGAAGGATTTCCCTGCGGCCAGGTTCGTCAGGTACTGGAGCGCATCCAGTGTCTGTCCGTGCTTGCCGATCAGGATGCCCAAGCCATCGCCCACGAGATTGATCATGATCCGTTCTTCGGTCATACGGCATTCCATGGTGACGGCAAGGTGCATACCGGCAAAGACGCCCGCGAGGAAGGTCTTTGCTTCTTCCGCGACCTTCTTCTGTTCTTCCGGATCGAAGGTCGGCTCTTCGTGCTCGGCTTTCTTCTCTTCTGCCGGTGCTTCTTCGGCTTCCGGAGCGGCTTCTTCCGCCTTCGGTTCTTCGGCCGGCATTTCTTCCTTCGCTTCTTCGGCAGGGATTTCTGCCGCCGGTGCTTCTTCGGCAGGAGATGCTTCTTCGACAGTGTCTTCCTCCGCTTCTTCATCCGGTGCGGAAATGTCTACGACCGCCATCTTCTTGTGGATGAGGCCGAAGAGTCCGCTCGAGGGCTGTTCGACGACATGGACGACAGCTTCTTCGCGGCTGATGCCGAGCTTTTCCAAGCCTTCAGCAACAGCAGCTTCGATGGTTTTTGCTGTGATTCTGACTGTTCTCATTTTTCATCAGCCTCCCCGATGCTCTTAGCAGGTACTTCTGCCTTAGCCGGCTTTTCATCGCCGGCCGGTTCTTTTACTTCTTCAGGAGCTTCTGCTTTGGAAGGAGAGGCTTCTTTGTTTTCGTCTTTTGGTGCATCCGCAGGCTTCTTCACGACTTTCTTGATGACTTTCTTACGGATGATCTTTTTCTTCTTCACTTCCGCTTTCGGCTGGTTCTCTCCATGAACGGTGAGTGTTCCTTTGGAAGATTTGCCGCCGATGCGTTCCTTCATTTCGCCCCAGTACATGATGGTCTGCTGGACGAGCTGGTAAAGGTTGCAAACGATCCAGTAAATGACAAGGCCGCTCGGGAAGTTCAGGGACATCCAGCCGATCATGACAGGCATCATGAGCAGCATGGTCTTCTGGTTGCTCGGTGCGTCCTTCGGGGTGGTCTGCCAGGAAATGATGAAGGTGGAGGCAGCAGAGAGGATCGGAAGGATGTAGGTCTCATCCGGTACAGCCAGGCTTTCCAGCCACAGGAAGCTCTCGTGGGCCGGATCATAGGAAAAGCCCTGGAGTGCGTAGTAGATGGAGATCAGGAATGGCATCTGGATGAGGAGCGGCAGGCAGCCGGAGAGCGGAGAGGCTCCGTTTTCCTTGTAGAGCTTGCCCATTTCTTCACGCAGCTTCTGCGGATCATTCTTGTATTTCTTCTGGATCTTCTGCATTTCCGGCTGAATGGCCTGCATGGCCTTCATGGACCGGATCTGTTTCAGGGCGAGCGGGAGCAGCAGCGTCTTGATAATGACGGTCAGGACGATGATGGCGATCCCATAGCTCGGAAATCCCAGGTCTTCTGTCATTTTGTAGCAGAATTCCAGGCAGACGCGCATGACCTCTGCGAGGAGTCCGACTAAGCTCGACAGAAACGGAATCTGAAAATCACTCATTGGTTACTCCTTATACGGCCTATATTGCAGCCGTTACATGCCCGGGCCTTCTGAATTTCAAGAGCCCGGTGAGTTTTCGGGAAATCGATCGGCGGTTATGGTGGGATGGATGGCCGGGGATTGGTAGCTAGTGAACTAGTGACTAGTGACCAGGGATTAGGGATTAGGGATTAGGGATACGAAATCAGAAATGGCGGTGAGCGCATCAAAGGTAAGAAGCGCTGCCAGTTTTAAAACTCGCGGCGCTTTCATTTTATTTTGCGCCGCCCCTTCACTCCTCACTCCTAATTCCTCACTCCTCACTTTTTTCTATGCAAAGCATTGAAAAAAGACAGCCTCTTCACGGGAGCGGGTCGTATCCACCTTTGTGAAACGGGTGGCACTTGGAAATCCGCTTGATCGCGAGCCAGCTGCCTTTTAGGGCTCCATATTTTTGAAGCGCCTGCAGTGCATATTCACTGCAGGTCGGGTAGAAACGACAGCAAGGAGGCTTCAGGGGAGAGATAAACGCTCTATAGAATCGGACAAGACCGATCAGAAGCTCTTTCATCTTATTTCACCAGAATTCCGGCTTTGCGCCACAAGGAAAGGATCGCTTTTTCCGCTTGCTGATAGGTGACGCCCGTCAGGAAGATGCCTGAGAGCATCACCACTTCATAGTGGGGCGAAAGCTCAGCCATATGAAGGCGGTAGACCTCCTTCATAAGACGTCTTGCACGGTTTCGCGCAAAGGCGTGGCCGATCTTCTTCGTAGTCACGAAGCCCATACGGGTGCCCGGCTTTTTGGTTTTCACCACATAGCAGAGCCCGGCCCGATTGCTGAAACGTTTGCCGGATCTGTAGATCCGACGGTAATCCCTGTTCTGTCTGATACGAGAAGAGCGGGGCAGTGTATACCCCACCCTCTCCTCGCTGATTTCTTGATTAGGCACTTAATACCTTTCTGCCCTTTGCTCTTCTTCTCTTCAGAACAATACGGCCTGCTTTTGTTTTCATACGAGCACGGAAACCGTGGGTCTGTTTTCTCCAATGGTTGTTCGGCTGGAATGTCATTTTTGCCATGTATAAACACCTCCTTACATCGTGTTGTGCCATTTATTTGCACCATAACAGAATAATTATATCTAAGAGAAGAGGGGATGTCAATAAAGTTTGAAAGGAAATCTTGACAAGGGGTTCAGGGTTAACCCGTGGGGCGGGGCGTCCATTGATTGTGAATGAAAGCCTTGTTCGAATGAGGAATTAGGAGTGAGGAGTGAAGGTGGCGGCGCATAAAATTATGGAAGCGCCGCGGAGGTTTGAAACTAGCGGTTTTCTCGTATCGCAAACCTAATCCCTAGCTACTAATCCCTAGTCACTAGTCATTCGAAGCTACTCATCCCTGCTTTCAAACTTCAGGGCTCAGGGTTTTGGCGGCGGCTTCGCCGAGATCCTTCGGCTCAGGTCGCAGCTGTTCTGGCATCTGTTATCTCACATACGACGTTTCTCGCCGCTCAGGATGACGAAACGGGGCGATGCTCGAAAGTCGTATTCAAGTCACCAGTCACTTGAGGCTCCTAATCCCTAGCCACTAATACCTAATCCCTAGCCACCAGTCACCAGCCACTAGCTCCCCTTCGATTTCCACAATAGCATCCCGCTTCCTGCTACGATGAGCGCGCCGCCGATCCAGGATGCCATGGTCAGGACCTCTCCCCAGAGCGCCCATCCCGCCACGATATGAAAGAGAACGCCGGTGTACATGACGAAGGTGACGATCATCGGGTGGATGTGCGTCGCCCCCCACGTGAAGCAGACCTGTGCAAAAATAGCAGAGAAGGACAGGGCAAAGAGCCAGAGGCATTCTGCCGCATCAGGTATCTGAAGATCCTCTCCGAGCATCAGCAAAAGACCGCCTGCCATGCTGTAGAACTGAAAATAAAAGACGATCTCTCCGCCGGAGTGGCCGCCCTTTTCATTGAGCCTGCCGATGCAGGTGTAGGCGCACGCCGAGCAGAAGGCCGATACGATGCCGACGAGTGCGTAACCGTTAAAGGAGGAGTAATCCCAGATCCTCAGCACCACCGCCGCGCCGAGAGCGATGATGAAGAGCCAGACACGCACCTGCCCAGACGGCGTAGTCGCGAGGAAGATCGGCGAAAGGATGCACATGAAGAACGCGGCGAGCTGGACAAGGATCTCCGCATCGCCCAGTGTCAGCCCCTTGAGACAGAAGAAAAAGAGCAGGATGCCCATCCCGCCAAAGATACCGCGCGTATGAAGGAGCAGTCTGTCCTTCCCGGAAAAAAGCGGGAGCGACTCTCTCTTTGCGATGAGCGGCAGGAAGAAGAGCCCCACGAGGCCGCGTACAAACGTCAGCTCGCCGGTTCCCAGATAGGAGACCGCTTTCGCAGACACGTCCATCAGTGTGAAAAGAAGCGCGGCCAGGATCGAGGCAAGGATGCCGAGTGTCATAGAAGAAGGTTTTGTAGTCATGATTGGATTCCATAGGTTCAGGGTCAGCCCATGGGGCGTGCCGCTCCTTGACCCTGAATGAAAGCTTTGCTCGAATGAGGAATGAGGAATCAGGAATGAGGAGTGAAGGTGGCGGCTTCGCCGAGATCCTTCGACTCAGGTCGCAGCTGTTCTGGCATTCGTACTCTCACATACGACGTCTCTCGCCGCTCAGGATGACGAAACGGGGCGATGCCCGATTAAGAATCATTCTCGCCCCTTCCTCTGGAAGGGGCAGACGAGCGAAGCGAGGCGGGGTTGGCATCCCCGCGTGTGAAAATACCGCTTCACGCAACCAACCTCCGCCCCTTCGGGGCACCTCCTTCCAAAGGAAGGAGGGAGAAAAGCGGACTCCTTTGACTGGTAACTAGGGTTCAGAGTTCAGGGCTCTCGTGGCGGCTCCGCCGAAATCAATGGCTCAGGTCGCAGCTGTTCTGGCATTCGTACTCTCACATATAGCGTTTCTCGCCGCTCAGGATGACGAAACGGGAGTCTGATGTCTCCCAGTCTCCTAGTCTCCAGTCCCTAATCACCAGCCGCCAGATCCGCCATTTCCTTTGCCCATGCCTTTGCGCGGGCGAAGTCCTCTTCATTCGGATGCTTCTCGGCCTCTTCCAGTCGGGCGAGACGCTCGGGGGTCATTTCATGGGCCGTCTCCTGGGCAAGCCCTGCCAGCTTCTTCTGATGGAAGGAGTTCACGCGCCCCTGACAGAGGAAGGTACCAAGACAGGTGGCATCCTCGGGAAGAAGAGCGGCGGCATTTGCCAGATACATCTTTGCCGCCTCCGAGTCAGGCCAGGTACCGGCGGTCGCATAGATCGCCACATGTTTTCCGAAAAGGGAAGAAAGCGTCTTCTGCGCAAGAGGATCTGCGCCCCGGCGGTAGCCCCAGAAGCCGACAAAGACAAGGTCATAGGAAGAGAGGTCGTTTCCCTCGCGCCCCTCCTCCATGATCTCCTTCTCCCCCGGCAGCGCCTCAAAGATCGCCTCTGCGACCGCCTTCGTATTGCCCGTGCGGGAAGACCAAAGGACTAATGATTTCATAGAAACCTCCTTTTACAACAAGTTAGGAATGAGGAGTGAGGAGTAAAGGTAGCGGCGCACAATCCATATAGCGCCGCATAATAAACTAATTTCTCATGCTCCTGTCTTCCCCATTATCCACAGACTGCACTCGTTTGTCAAAGAATTGACACTCTTCATAAAAATCACTATCATGAAAAATAATGTGACTTTATCCATTTCTATACTCTGCGGCGCTTTTTAATTATTTTGCGCCGCTCCACCACTCCTCACTCCTCACTCCTAATTCCTCACTCAGAAAGCTTCAATTCCACATTTTGCTGATACATTTACAAGGGAGGGTTCGTATGCGTCGCTGGATCATGCATGTCGATATGGACGCCTTTTTTGCGTCTGTCGAACAGAGAGACGACCCCGCGCTCCAAGGCAAGCCTGTCATCGTCTGTGGAAAGAGCCGCCGGAGCGTCGTTGCGACCGCCTCCTACGAAGCCCGCGCCTTTGGCGTACATTCGGCGATGCCTCTCTCGCAGGCGAAGCACCTCTGCCCCCATGGCTGCTTCGTCGCGCCGCGCTTCGAAGCATACCGTGAAGCATCGGATGCGATCCATCAGGTCATGCTCCACTATGCGGACGCCTACGAGCCGATCTCCCTAGACGAAGCCTTTCTCGACATCTCCGGCATGGGAAGCCAGTATCCGACGCTTGGCTCGATCGGACGCGCCATCAAAGAAGAGATCCGCTGCGCCGTGCATCTCACGGCCTCTGTCGGCATCGCGCCGAATAAATTCCTTGCCAAGATGGCCAGTGACATGAATAAGCCAGACGGCCTCTGCATCATCCCCTACGGAAGAGAGCGAGGCATCCTCGCACCCCTTCCCGTGCGCCGTCTTTGGGGCGTGGGCAGTGTCACGGAGAAAAAGCTCTTGGCCGCCGGATTTCACACCATCGCTGACATCCAAGAAGCACCGCTGGAAAAGCTATCCGCTCTCCTCGGCAATCAGGGGACCCTGCTGAAAGCCCTCTCCCTTGGCATCGACGAGCGCCCCATCATCTCTTCCCGGCAGGTGAAATCCATCGGCGATGAATCCACCTATGAATATGACCTGACCGATCGCCCAACGATAGATCGGGAAATCGCGATCCACAGTGACATCGTCGCACAGCGCCTTCGCAGGCACGATCTTGCCGCGCGCACGATCTCGCTCAAGATCCGCTTCGCGTCTTTCAAAACCATCATGCGGAGTCTGTCTCTGGAGGAAGGGACGAATCTGCAGGAGACCATCGATAGTGCCTGCCAGACCCTGCTTTCCCGCATCCCGCTCACCGAAGGCATCCGCCTCATCGGCGTCACCGCATCGAATCTCGGTGCGCCTCTCTCCAGCCCTTCACTCTTCTCTGACAAAGAAGAGAAGCGCGCCCGTGCCGCCAAAGCCATGGACAGTATTCAGGAGAAATACGGCAGGAAAGCGCTCCGAAAGGGGTTCTGGCTGGAAAAATAGAATTCGGGGTCAGCCCGCGTAGCGTTCCCTCCCTTGATCGCACGAGAAAGAGGTTCCACGGGTTCTATAGGTTCAAGAGGTTCAAAGGGGTTGGTGCGG
>ULYL01059392.1_pt1 | contig 17844 bp, 17 predicted proteins | sample 1962211 | NCBI WGS metagenome assembly ULYL01 (sample SAMEA4835864, study PRJEB28245) | human gut metagenome | biome: gut microbiome; material: fecal sample | place: Denmark | collected 2008
AAAACTTACAAAAATCATCTTGACAAACTCGTTCCCGAGGGGACGGGCTACCGAGCCAAGACCTGCTTTTCCAAGTTCAACAACCTGCCGGAGCTGATCTCCGTATTCAAAAATGTGGCGGACATCCAAACGGCGGATATGCTGAACCTGCCTGTGCCGGAGGCACACTACCACAATATCGCCCTAAAGCCGTCCGAGTATCAGAAGGAGATGGTAGCGTCACTGGCGGAGCGTGCCGAGCAGGTACGCAACAAGCAGGTGGACAGCAGCGTGGACAACATGCTGCTGATTACCAACGATGGCCGGAAACTGGCATTAGATCAGCGGCTCATCAATCCCATGCTGCCCGCCGACCCGGAGAGCAAAGCGGTCAAGTGCGCGGAGACGGTGTTTGACATCTGGCGGCGCACGGCGGAAAAACGCTCCACGCAAATGATCTTCTGTGACCTGTCCACGCCAAAGAGTGAAGGCATTTTCAGTGTCTATGACGACATCCGCAGTAAGCTGGTGGAAATGGGCGTGCCGGAAAACGAGATCGCCTATATCCACGACGCCAAGACGGAGACGCAGAAAAAAGACCTGTTCGCCAAGGTGCGCGCCGGTCAGGTGCGGGTGCTGTTGGGCAGCACACAGCGCATGGGTGCCGGAACCAACTGCCAGCAGAAGCTGGTGGCATTGCATCATTTGGATTGCCCGTGGCGTCCCGCAGATCTCCAGCAGCGGGAGGGGCGCATCATCCGGCAGGGCAACGAAAATGCCGAGGTGGACATTTACAGTTACGTCACCGAGGGTACATTCGACGCTTACCTCTACCAACTGGTGGAGCGAAAACAGAAATTCATCGCACAGATCATGACCAGCAAGTCGCCGGTGCGCTCTGCTGAGGACGTGGACGATCAGGCACTTTCCTATGCGGAGATCAAGGCACTGGCCAGCGGAAACCCTCTTATTAAAGAGAAAATGGATTTGGACATTGAAGTGACGAAGCTGAAGCTGCTGAAAAGCAGCCACCTTAGCCAGCGATACAGCATGGAGGACGCCATCAGCAAAACGTTCCCCAAATCCATCGCGGAGACGCAGGAACGTCTCGCCGGGTACGGCGCGGATATTGCCGCAGTCAAGGCGCACACCGCGCCTAATGAGGACGGTTTTTCGCCCATGACGCTGGCGGGTAAGGTCTACACCGAGAAAAAAGCGGCTGGCGCGGAGCTGCTGGTGCTGTGCCAGAATATGTTGACGCCGGAGGCGACGCAGGTGGGCTCCTACCGTGGCCTGACGCTGGAGCTGTCCTTTGACAGCTTTTCACAGGAGTACCGGCTGACCATGATCGGGCAGCTACGTCACATGGCAACGCTGGGTACCGATGTGTTCGGCAATATCCAACGCATGGATAATCTGCTGGAATCGCTGCCTCTCAAGGAGCAGGCTTGCCGGGAAAAGCTGAGTGATCTGCATAACCAGCTGGAAACGGCGAGGGTGGAGGTGTTGAAGCCATTTCCGCGTGAGGAGGAGCTGCAAGCAAAGCTGGCGCGGCTGGAGGAACTGAACGCCCTGCTGAATATGGACAAGCGAGAGCCGGAGATCGTAGCCGAAACGGAAGTACCGGATAATAGCCAGCAACCCCTGAAAAGAAAAACAACAGAGTTAGAAAGGTAGGTCGATATGGGATACCAGGAGAGCTTTCTTTACATTGAGCCGCAGTGGAAATTCGAGAAGCTGATACGCACATACGAGAAGGCGGAGCAGGCCGGTTACTATCGGGTGGCTGGCGCAGAGCCGCGTTCCGTAGTTGTCCTTAAGCAGCCTTTGGGCAGTATACCGGCAGGAAAGCGGCTGCTGTGGGTGTGCGGTGATCGGGGCTTTCACAGCGTAGGCGGCGTGTTCGGCGGTGAGTGGAAAAGCAGGGCGCGTGTCCGCGTGATCCCCGTGGAGGAGGTGCTGCGGCCCGATGATTACCGGCTGGAGGGCATTGATCTGGACAGTGCCGCGCCCAGTGAGAACGCCTATATGCGGCGGTACAGTGTGGAGAACTACGCACACCGTATGCGGGCGGGGCTGGCGAGGTAATAGTTTGACAGCAGCCGTAGACTTTGATATGGTGCGCATGGTGATCGTGCTGCGTATGCTTGCGGGGCGCACAGCCGGGAAAGGGAACTTCCGCACGGAAGCTCCCTTTTTCACGAAATAAAAATAGGGAACAAAATGGGTGTTTACTGATGCAAAAAGTTCCCTATTTGGTAAAGTGGAATCTCCTAAAAAAGCGCATGATACAAGGAAAACCATGTACAGGTAAGGTATGGACTTGTGCACATTGAGAATGCAGAGGCTACTTGTTTTTTGACCTCAAATGTGATAAACTACTTATGAAATGGGGAATGGAGATGTTAAATCTATTTGTTTTAGAGTATGCGTCCAACGCGAAAATCCCAACGGTTGTAAAGACTGCGACAGAGCAAGATTTGATCGCAACAAGGGATTGGCAAACCGTATGGACGACGCCTTATGCGAAACAATTACCCAATAAGGTCGCTTTACACCGTAAGGACAATGACGAACTGCTGGGACTGATGTCGTATGAGCTGGACGAGGATGGCTTAGCGGTTGAAATCCTCTACCTTGAAAATGCCCGCCATAGCAACGCTAATCTTCTCCATTCAGAGGGCGGATTGAAAAAATACGTCGGAATTGCAAAGGCGCTGTTTGCTTACGCTATACAAATTTCGCTGGACGCAGGATTTGACGGAGTTTTGATATTCAAGGCAAAAACCAGTGAGCTCCTGAGTTACTATATGGAGAAATTTGGCGCACGGCAGGTTGCGTCATACGATCCGTATCGTTTGGTGATATGGGAAGACGCAGCAGAGAGTATTTTGTCAACTTTTACTATGGAGGTGCGTGACAATGGATCAGAAAGAGCTTGAATATCTCCGGCGCATAGAAGATCACGCCGCCCAGACAGGGTGGGTCGCGCCGCTTACACAGGAGGATAAAGCATATTTTGCTTATCTGCGGCAGGTCTGCAAGCGTTACAATATCAATATGTCCAAGGCGAACAGGCTGGAGTATGATTTTGTAATCCGCGTCGCGGAGAGTGAGTTTTATCTTCAGCGCGCCAATGCGTAACAACTGAATAGCTGCAAGATGACGCAAAAAGCGTAGGCATAGTGCCTGCGCTTTTTGCTTGCCCGGAAGGAGGTGATGTCCTATGCCGTTTATCCCGCCAGAGCAGTTAGCCCGCGCCCGTGAGATGGATCTGCTGACCTATCTGCGGTGCTGTGAACCGGATGAACTGGTCAGCGTGGGCGGCAATGCTTATGCAACCAAAAGCCATGACAGCCTGAAAATCTCCAACGGGGAATGGTACTGGTGGTCACGGGGTGTTGGCGGCAGCAGTGCGCTGGACTACCTGACCACTGTGCGGAAGCTGTCGCTGCCGGATGCTGTGCAGCGCATCCTGAGCGCTGGCGGCGTACCTTTGGCAGAACCGCCGCACCGGAAAGAACGCCCAACAAAATCATTTTCCCTGCCGCCCAGACACGCCGACAACCGGCGTGTTTTTTCATACTTGCGTGGGCGCGGTATCGACCCGGAGATCATCAACCACTGCATCAAGCACGGCCTGCTCTATGAATCGGCACAGCATCACAACTGTGTGTTCGTAGGCTTTGCCGGTGACAGACCGGCCTACGCCATGCAGCGGGGGACGCTGCAAGACAAGCGTTTTGTGGGCGAGGTGGTCGGCAGCGACAAGCGGTATTCCTTCGCAGTGCCGATGACACCGGGGGACAGCCCTACCCTGTGCGTTTTTGAAAGCGCCATTGATGCTCTTTCCTACCTGACGCTGCTGAAGCAGCGAGGAAGGGACTGGCGCAAGGCAAACACACTGTCGCTGGGAGGTGTCGGGAAGGAGGATCGGCAGCTGCCACCGGCGCTTTCGCGGTATTTGGAGGATGCACCCCATATTACCCGCGTTGTGCTGTGTCTGGACAATGATGCGCCGGGACGGATGGCGGCGGCATTGCTGCGAGAGCTGCTGAGAGGATGCGAGGTCATCGACAAGCCCCCGGCGCGGGGCAAGGACTACAATGAGCTGCTATTGTATCGGCGTGACGCACAGCGCGGCGAAGCCCGCTGATTTCTTTCTTCGGCAGGTATTGCAGGACGCGGCGCAGAGCGCCGCTGTCCTGGCAAGCATAGCATTTTGACAGCAAAACGCGCTTGTTAAGGGGCAAAGCCCCCTAAAACCCCCATAAAAAAACGGAAGGAGTAGAACACATGAGAGAAATTGCAAAGCGCGTCTCACTGCGACTGGACCGCACAGAGTACGCACATTTGAAGCAACTCTCCATGGATACCGGCCTGAAAATGGAGCCGGTGATCCGCAGGCTTATTGTGGGCGCGGAACTACGTCCCCGTCCACCCGGTGAGCTGACGGAGCTGCTGCGCCAGATGTCCGGTGTGGCCGTAAACATCAACCAGATCGCCAAGGTGGCCAATGCCAGCGGCTTTGTCCGCATGGAGGATATAGCACATATCAAGATGATGCAGGGAATGCTTTGGCGGGCGGTGAAAGAACTCTGATATGGCCATCACGAAGATCATCGCCATCCGCGACCGACTGGATAAGCGGGTAAACTATGCTGTCAACGGAGAAAAGACTGCGCTGGATACGGGTATTACTTATGCCGCAAATCCAGAGAAAACGGAACAGTATTTCTTTACGTCCGCCATCAACTGCGATAGTTGTGAGACCGCTTATACAGAGATGCAGGCGACAAAGAGCCGTTTCGGTAAAAAGGGCGGCGTAGTGGGGTATCATTTCATCCAATCCTTTGCGCCCGGCGAGGTGACGCCGGAGCAGGCTCACGCCATCGGCGTGGCGTTTGCCCAGCGCCTGTTTGGCGAGCGCTACGAAGTGGTCGTCGGGACACATCTGGATAGGGCCCATCTGCACAATCATGTGGTGGTGAACTCTGTGTCCTTCGTGGACGGCAAAAAATATCACAGCAGCCCCGGCAGCTATTATTTTGAGGTGCGAAGCACATCCGACACCCTGTGCCGGGAAAACGACCTGTCTGTAATCGCGCCGCAGGGCAAGGGGAAACACTACGCCGAATGGAAAGCGGAGAACACCGGCAAGCCCACCATCCGCGGTATCATTCGCGGTGATATTGACAGCATCATCGGAGAGGCGTATACATACGAGACGTTTCTGATGCTGCTGCGGCGACGCGGGTATGTGGTGCGGAACGCCCCCAGCCGTAAATATGTGACCGTGCTGCCGCCGGGCGGCAAGCGGGCGATACGGCTGGATAGCCTGGGCGACGGGTACACGGAGCGGGACATCCGCGGGCGGCTGGCTGCCCAGCGGGAGGGCAGCACGCTGGCGACACATACCTTTACGCATACGGGCAGACGGTATCGCATCAAAGGCAGGCGTCCCATAGGGACACAAAGGAAGATAAAAGGGTTTCAGGCACTCTATCTCAGATACCTGTACCTGCTGCGAGGGACACACCGGAAGAAGCACTTCCGACGTGTCCCTTTTTCCATGCGGCAGGAGGTCGTCCGACTGGAACGCTATGACCGGCAGTTTCGGTATCTGTGGGCGAACGGCATGACCACGGCGGAGGATTTGGAGCAGCGGATCGTCGCCCTTGAGCGGGAGATATACGACGGTGAGCAGCAGAGAAAACCACTATATCGGGAAAGGAGAGATGCAGAAGATGAGGCGTACAAAACACAGTGCAGTGCAGAGATCGACCGCCAGACCGCCGCCCTGCGGGAAAAGCGAAGGGAGCTTGCCCTGTGCTGCAGGATACTGAAGGATGTGCCTTTGGTATCCCGGCAGGTGCAGCAAGCCGAGGCGGAACGGCGGGAAGAAGTGAGAAAGGAGGCGCAAAAGCGTGAGTACCAACGGTGAAACCGCCGATATGGTGGTGCGGGAGAGCATCCAGATCACGGAGAGTGCTGTTAAGCTGGCGGGGTTGGGCGCAAAGAACCTGGCGGCTCTGCTGGTGGCAGTAGCCAAGGACAACCCTAAGTTGTCCGGTAAGACGGGACTAAAGCGGCTGATCCAGGACGGCGAGGAGTTGGCCATATTCTCCGTCAAGCAGGAGGATCTGCGGGGCTTCCAAATGGAGAGCAAGCGGTACGGTGTTTTGTTCTATCCCATTATCAATCGGGTGGAGAAAACCGGCACAGTGGAGATCATGGCGAAAGCCAAGGACGCCCGACAGATCAACCGCATCTTTGAGCGGATGGGCTATCCTGCGCCGGTACGGGAGGATGACACCGCAAAAAAAGCGAATCCCCGCGCTCGGTCAGAGAGCAGCTTCAGAGAGCGCGGGAATGGTGCCAGAACGTCTACCGAGATGGATAAGCCATCCGTGCGGGCGAAAATGCTGGAGCTGAAGAAGGTATCCGAACAGATGGCGCGGCAGGCAAGAACCATTGCCGCGCCGGAGCATGAACAGAGATAGGAGATTATTATGGCAAATTTGAGTGAATTGATTCGGCAGAAGGAGCAGCAGACCGAGGAGTGGAAGCAGCGGAAGGCAGATGAGCGCGATAGCCTTAACGAGATGAATGACGCCGCCGCACTGCGTGTGACGGAGAGTACCGGCGCATTCCTGCACTATTTGGATGTACAGGCGGACAACCCTCGTTTCAGCGCGTCCAATGTGCTGCTGGCGATGGAGCAGAACCCGGAGGTGACGGTGTTCAACAGTGTGAAGGGCTGGAACGGTCTGAACCGCAATGTCATGCGAGAGGAGGTGGGTATGAAGATCCGTGTGGGCGATACCTACGTCAGGGACGGACGGCAGTATCGCGGCTATAAGGTGGGGCGAGTGTTTGACATCTCCCAGACCGCAGGCCGCGGTCAGATGGTGAAAAATCAGCTTACGGACAACAGCGACGCCATGAGCAAGGCACTGTACCAGCTTCTGACGGTGTCGCCCGTCCCCGTTGTGACCGGTGACGCCCGTGGGCAGGACGCACTGTATGACCCCAGCCAACAGCAGATCTTTGTCAGCGGGTATATTTCGGACAGCGCGGCGTTTCGCGCCTTGAGCCGTGAGATCGTCCATGCGGGTATTCATGATCATGGGAACTTCCCCTATTACAGCCGTGAGTCCTGCGCGTTGGGCGCGGATAGCGTCAGCTATATGCTCTGCCGCAGCTATGGCGTTCCCTGCGACAGACCTAAGCCCGTAGGGCTTGTGGAAATGTTTGATGGACTGGAAGCACGTGACAGGATGGGAGTTATTGCTGATTTTCAGCAGACCTTTTCCGCGCAGCGCGCTGCCATCCAGCGCGGTCTTGCACCACAGCAGCAGGAAAAGAAACAGGAGCAGAGCGTAGAGAGATGAGCAAAAATTTGACGGCAGATATTTATGACCACATAATGGGAGTATCTTAAAACGAAGGGATGATGTTACCATGAAACGAACAATTTTCTGCGTGGCTCTGATCCTTTGCATGGCGATCATGGCGGGCTGTGCGATGCAAGCACCGGACAGGGTGCAGTCGCCGATCTCCGCGCAGACGGAGCTGCCTCAAATGCGGAAAGCAGACGATGCAGCAGAAGTGGTGACCGCGTTACTGCCATCGCAGACGGTGGAAGAAAACAGCAAAACCGAGGACAGTGCGGACGCGCCGCTGCCTATCGAACAGGTGGATACACCTACGGATGCAGAAGCGGAAAAGCAGCCTGCACCCGCTGAAACGGCACCGCCTGCTGCACCGAAAGAGCCGGCAACACCCGCGCCTGTGCCGGAGGATAAACCTGCTCCCGCACCCACACAGGCACCTGCACAGAAGCCGGCAGAGAAGCAGGAGGAGGAACCTGCGCCTGCGCCTACGCCCGAACCTGTTCCCGCACCGGAGCCGAAACCTGAACCGGCAGATTGTTGGGCGGCTGTTAGCGCCGCCAATGCCTACGCGGTAACGCAGTACGGCGTCATCACAGACGGCAGTCTGACGATGGACAACAGCGCCTACCGCTTCCCTGCATCGGTGGCAGCGGACGCCTCGCAGGAAGCGCTGGAGGCCAAGGCGCGGGACATGGTGGACTACACCTTCCGGCAGCTCATGATGCAGACGGGCATGGATAGCATCGCGGACGCGGGCTTCCATTGCAACGTCTGCATCGTAGAGGATGGTGCAAGCCTGCTCATCTATGTTCTCTATGCAGGCTGAGAAAAAACAATACGCAAGACCTCTCTGGAAACAGAGAGGTCTTATCTTTTGCAAAGGAGGAAGCCATTTGAAAGCATTCAAACACATGACAGCCTTTGTGCTGGCGTTGGTCATGGCGGCGGCACTGGCGGTGACCGCCTATGCTGCCAGCGTGACGGTCAAGTACAGGGTCTACGTCTATTCTGACGAGATCACATTTCGCCAGTATGATTATAGCCAAAGCACAACGCCGTCCATTACAAATCTGACCATCTCGGCTACCAGCGGCCTCGGCAGCGGCAGCGCCCTCTACCACATGAAATATGCGGATGGCGCGGTGGCTTACTGCATCGAGCCGGGTGTTCATTCCGATGACAGCGGCACCTACAAGGAGGGCTCCAGTGCCAGCTGGCACAATCTTCCAGCCTCTGTGCAGAGCGGCATTGCACTGGCGATGTCCCTGGGCTATCCCAGCGCCGACTACGGCGCGGTGTCCGGCGATAAAAACACAAGCAGTATCATCAACGCGGAAAAGTGGGCGGCCACGCAGGCCATTATCTGGGAGCTGATCTGCGAATACCGCAACGCCTACACCTACGACGATTGGGGATACAGCCCGTTCTATGGCTGTGTGGATACGAGCCGCTACCCGACCTTCGAACTGTGGTATGACAAAATCGCGGCGGCGATGCAGAACGCCACGATGATCCCCAGCTTTGCAGAGTACGCACCGCGCTGGTGCGACACCATCGAGCTGAGGAGGAACGCAGCGGGCAGCTATACAGCTACGGTTACGGATGACAATGAAGTGCTGGGCGACTACAATTTCGCCGCCAACAGCGGGAGCGGCATCACCTTCACACGGAAGGGCGACACCCTGACTATCACGGCGACGGCAGCGGCGGCCAAGAATCTCGACACCGAGAGAATCTACTCGGCCACCGGCAGTGCCTATGAGATCGATCCGGATCGAGCGGTGATCTGCTGGTATGACCGGACGGGACGGTATCAGGCGATGGCCGGTTACACCGGCGTGGGGCGCGACCCCGTGAAGGCGTACATTAAGATCATGGCCGTGGAGGAGAAGGGCAGTATCACCGTCCGCAAGGTGGATGCGACAGGCGCATCTCTTGCCGGTGCGGAGCTGCTGTTGGAAACCTCCGCAGATGGCAAGACATGGACGGAGGTGGGCAGAGTGACCACCGACAGCACCGGTGCAGCCAAGTGGGAGGAACTCACACTCGGGGCAAAGTACCGCATTACCGAGGTCAAAGCACCCGCAGGGTACACGCTGCTGACCGAGCCACTGTTCATGGGAACGCTGGACAGCAGCAACCGAGATGTTACCATCACCGCCTGTAACAATGCGGGATTCGTCCTGCCCTTCACGGGCAGTACGGGTTTCGCCCCCTATATTCTGTTTGCAGCACTCATGCTTTGCATGGGTGTTTATTTTTGCAAAAAATCAGCCCACCGCAAAACGGCAGGCTGATGGTTTAATTCTGAAAGGCTTGTAGCTGCTGTTCGCAGAACTCGCATAGAGCCTCCGTGCGCCAACCGCTGGGCATCAGGCGGCAACATAGAGATTCACCCTTTCTTTCAGCACCGTATCACGGAAGCGTACATCGTTTTCCATTTGAGGCCGCTGCTCCAGCGAGCTTACCGTAATCAGGTCAATGCTTTTTTGGAGCGCATCTTCCAAGTCGCAGTACACAGCGGAAAGCGAGAGGAGACTCTTGATGTTTGTCCCCGAAGTGTCGATCAAAAGGTCTATGTCACTGGATTCGGTTGCCGTGCCACGGGCATAGGAACCGAACAGATAAACCGCCTTCAGACCATATTTCTGTGCAACAGGCAAAATACGCTGCGCGATTTGCTCCACGGTATAGACCATCTGCAAGCACCTCCTTCGGATTGATACCACCAGTATACCCGTAAAAAGTAAAAAACTCAACTCAAAAATTATGAACAAGGAGACAACCAAATGAAAAAGATCCATCGCGTATGGGCACTGTTGCTGGCGGCGCTTATGGCCATCGGCCTCATGACCACGGCGTTCGCCGCAACAGATTCTGCGCCTACCATCGACCCCGGCAAAAAAGCATCCCTGAGCATCTATAAGTACGACATCACCACGGCCGGCAACGATGGCGCGTGGGACGCGGAGTCCTACGTTTCCACCGGCCTGCGTGACGACGCGGTTATTGACAAGCTGAGCAAGTACGCCATCCAGGGCGTGGAGTTCACCTACCTTCGCGTCGCTGACATCGCCATGAACAACGAACGGGTGGATGGTCAGCGCACGGTGGGCGTGCTGTATGGCTTTGATGGCTCTGAACGCTCCAACGCCGTGCTGTCTGCTATCGGCCTGACCACCGCGGACGCTCACCAGACTGAGGGCGGCGTCAACTACTTCACCAGCGATATGCTGAACAACAAGCTGGCCACCGCGCTGACTGCCAATGCCACCACGGTCAAAAATGCTCTGGAGGCCGCTGTCAAGAACGGCGGCGTGGCCATGACCGAAACGGATGCCACCGGCCACACCTCTGCATCTGACATGGCGCAGGGGCTGTATCTCGTCGTGGAGACCCGTGTCCCTGAAGACGTGACTTCCACCTGCAATCCCTTCTTCGTGTCCCTGCCCATGACCACCATCGATGGCGCGGCGTGGAATTACGATGTGACCGTCTACCCCAAGAATCAGACCGGCAATCCTACGCTGGATAAGACCGTGCGTGAAGCAAAGAACTCCACCGGCAAGAATACCGGCAGCCTGACCGACATCACCGATGGGTACGCTCACACTGCCACCGCCTCCGTGGGCGACACGGTGGATTATCAGATCATCAGCACACTGCCCACGATTACCTCCAAGGCGTCGGCTTTGAGCGAGTACACCTATGTGGATACGCTGAGCAAGGGCATCCGCTACAACAAGAACGACGTGGTCATCGAGTTCTTCAAGGACGCTGGCTGCACCGGCAAGATCGCCACCTGGGCGGTGAACTCCGGCAAATTTACCGTGAGTTACGATGATGCCGCCAACATCATGACCATTCGCATGACCGAATCCGGCCTGAGTGAGATCAATGAGGCGACCTCTGTGTACATCGACAGTGTCAAGCGCGGTTATTCCGACTGCACCATGCGCCTCACCTACGCCGCCGCCTTGACCGCCGACGCCAAGATGGGCGATACCGACAACCCCAACGAGGTCGTACTGACTTGGAAGCGTACCAACACGACTTACTTTGATACCCTCAAGGACTGCTGTCATGTGTATACATACGGCATCGACGTTCTCAAGCAGTTCAGCGATAACGGCGGCAATGTGCGGAATGTAAAGTTCCGGCTGCACAACGACACCGATGATGTATTCATGATTGCCGACTTGAAGGATGGCGTGTACTACGCCAAGGGCTTTGCCGCCAAGAAGTCTGATGCTACTACGTTCATTCCCAATGCACAGGGGCACATCGTGGTCAAGGGGCTGGAGGGCGATGCTTACAGCCTGACCGAAATTGCTACCGACAAGGGCTATGTGCTGCTGAAGGACGCGGTCAAAATCGTTATCAAGACCGCCGAGAACGGCCAGTGCGAGAAGTGCGGCGCCAAGCTGCTGACCGCCTCCGCCACCGTCAACGGCAAGGATGTCACCATGAGCGAGGGAAATGCCGTCGTGCCGCTGACTGTGGTCAACAACCCCGGCTTCGATCTGCCCAAGACGGGCGGCTATGGCACGTGGATGTTCACTATCGGCGGCGTGGCCCTGCTGGGCGCGGCGGCCTTCATCGTGATCCGCAGCCGTAAGCACAATGGCGAGCGGTGAAGCGCTGGATACTGGCGGCGGCTTGCGGTGTTGTGGCGTTGGGACTTCTGCTTTACCCATTGGTGGGAGAACTCTTGAATGAAAAGTATCATTCTGATGTGGAAACCACCTACACCGCGGCCATCGAGGATACCGACGATGCCGTGCTGACCGCCCAGCGTGAAGCCGCAGAGCAGTACAACGCCATGCTGTCCGGCGCGGCGACCATTACCGAGGGAGGGGCATCCGCCCCTCCCTTGGCGTATGCCCAGCAGCTCACGGTGGGCGGCGTCATGGCCTATGTGGACATTCCCAAAATCAACGTGTACCTGCCCGTGCAGCATGGTACGGACGCGGACACGTTGGAACGCGCCGTGGGTCATGTAGTCGGCACATCCCTGCCGGTGGGCGGCAGCAGCACCCACGCGGTGCTGTCGGCACACAGCGGCATGGCAAGCTCCAAACTGTTTTCGGACATAGACCAGCTTGCAGAGGGCGACACGTTTTACATCCATGTGCTGGGTGAGGTGCTGGCATACAAGGTAGACGCCATCCACACGGTATTGCCCACGGACACGAGCCTGCTCCAAATCGAGGATAACAAGGATCTGGTCACACTGGTGACGTGTACGCCTTTCGGGGTCAATACCCACCGATTGCTGGTGCGAGGCCATCGTGTGCCGTATGTGCCGGAGCAGGAAGTGCCTGCCGCCACAGAAAAACCTGTGGCATCCTCGTGGACACAACACTACCTCATTGGCCTTGGTATCGGCCTTGGCGTGGTGGCGGTAATCGGTGGTGCTTACTTTTTGGTAAGGAGGGTGCGCCATGCGTAAGATGCCTTTTGTGCTGGCGGCGTTGTTGGCGGTGGTAGGTATCTGCGTCATGCTGTGGCCGGTGTTCACAGGACATAGGCTGCAAGCCAATACAGACGCTGCCGTGCAGGAGTTCTTGACCGAACGTGACAAGCCGGAGCAGCAATATCCCGAACTGCTGGCGGCTCTACAAGAGTATAACCGCCAGCTTTACGCAGAAAAGCAGTGCAATCTCACCGACCTTGAAGCCTGCGAGGAGCCCGCCGCCGATTTGACTGTCTACGGCATCGAAGATGAAATCATCGGTGTGCTGGAGATACCTGCTATGGAGTTGACCATGCCGGTCTATCTGGGGGCATTAGACGACCACCTCGCCGCAGGTGCGGCAGTGCTGGGTAATACCTCCGCGCCCATCGGCGGGGATAACACCAACTGTGTCATCGCCGGTCATAGGGGCTGGAAAGGCGCGGACTACTTCCGGCATATCGACAAGCTGGTTGTGGGCGACAGCGTTACGCTGACGAACTTATGGGGAACACTGACCTACACGGTGGCCGACATCCAGATCATCCAGCCCCACGAGGTAGAGAAAATCAAAATCCAGCAAGGACGCGACCTGCTGACGCTGCTGACCTGCCATCCCTACGCCAGCGGCGGACGACAGCGGTTTGTGGTGTACTGCGAGAGGGCGTTGCCATGAAGAAAATACATCCCATTGTGTGGGCAATTCTCTGCCTTCCGGTTGTATACTTCGCAATGGTGACCGCCAGCGTCTATATCCCCGGAGAGAATATTTTTGCACTCTTGGAGCGTATCAGCACTATAGTGAGGCGTCCCGATCTGCTGCGATGGACAGCGTATACATCGCGATTTTTGCTGGTGTTTCTGCTGCTCTACGGCGGCGGTGTTCTTCTATACTACGCTGATCATGAAAACCGCCGCCCCGGCGAGGAATACGGATCAGCCAAATGGGGCAATGCCCGCGAACTGAACAAGCGGTACGCAGACCGGGACGGGAAAAACGTTATCCTCACAAAGCGCGTTTCCATTGGGCTGGATGGCTACAAGCATCGGCGCAACCTCAATATCTTGGTGGTGGGTGGCAGCGGTTCCGGCAAGACCCGTTTTTTCTGCAAGCCCGGCATTATGAGCGTCAACTGCTCCTATCTGATCATTGATCCGAAAGGCGAGATGCTTCGCAGCACCGGGTATCTTCTGAAGGACGAGGGATACGACATTAAGGTATTTGACCTCATCCATCCCCGGCAATCGGACGGCTATAACCCCTTCACCTACATTCGGGACGACCCGGATGTGCTGAAGCTCATGGACAATCTGGTGAAAAACACCACACCGCCCAAGGGTGCATCCAACGATCCGTTTTGGGAAAAGGCGGAGATCGCGCTGGACTCTGCACTGATGCTGTATCTGCTCTATGAGGCACCTGTGGAGGAACAGAATTTTGAAATGCTGATGTTCATGCTGGAATGTGCGCGAGTCATGGAGGAGGACGAACAGTACCAAAGTCCACTGGATCTGCTGTTCCAAACCTTGGAGGAGCGTGACCCGTCACATATCGCCGTGCGGGAATATAAGGTTTACAAGCAGGCGGCGGGTGTTGTATGCTCTAAAAGACTTCTTAATCAAGCGGTTGGGAAGTCTCTTAGAACACATAACCTAAAACCGAAGAAAGGAGCGCAAGTTATGAGAAAAAACGAGAAAATCACTGCTCTGTACGAACGACTGAGCCGTGATGACTTTGGCAAAGATGATGACCAACAGCGTGAGAGCAATTCCATTTCCAATCAAGAGTTAATATGTAAAGGGTGGTTTCTGCCACCTAATACATATGACTGCGGCTCATTTGTGGTGAATTGAAAAGCAGTTGTAGGAAAGAAGATAAAAGTCCGTATAATTGCTTGAAATCACACAGAAAGGAGCTTTTTTTCTATGAAATCTATATTTGAGGAAATGGACGGCACTTACCGTCAGGAGGGTGATTATCTTATCCCGAACCTTGCGCTGCCGGATGAACCGGAATACCAGATCGGCAAGCACGGGCGTATGCGCCGCAGCTATCTGAAAGAACATCGCCCCATTCTCTACACAAACCTGCTCACAAGCGGAACGCTGCATCGGCACCTTGCCGAGATCGACCAAGCCTGCAATGAGCGCATGGCAATCATCGTTTCTGATATGGCGCAGCAGGAGGGTGTGACCGAAGCACTCAAAGCTGCCGATCAAATGGAATGGGTGCGCCGCATGAACAGCATCCGCAGCCGTGCGGAGGAAATCGTCCTGACTGAGCTCGTATATGAATGACAGATGCCCGTTATTGGCTGTATGGCCGATAACGGGCATTTCTGCGTTTTAATCCTTTTCCTCGGTGCTGGCTACAAGCCGGTCAAAATCACTCTGATACTGACGATCCTGAATGACACGGTATTTCTCAAACTCGCTCTCGGCAAAGGCTTTTGCAATGGCCGCCGTCACTTTTCCTTTATGATGCAGCACTTCTTCCTCGTTAAACTGCAAAAACGCATCCAGCCGTGCGACCCAATCCTGCATATACATGATGTTCCCACGGCGTGCCTGCCGCTCGGCATAATCCAGATACATCGTGACAATTTCGTTGAGGTTCCCCATCTCGGTTTCGTCCAAGTAGTTCTTCGCTATCACAACATCAGATTTGCGGATTCTGCCGCTGGGTGCATTTTTCCACGTTGTCAGGCCCATATTCGGTTTCGTGCTGTCTGCCCGGTCATAGATGATCTCCGCTGCGGTATGCTTTGTAATTGCGTAATGCAGCTTGTTTTGCACTGTGGCGAAAAACTCTTTTGTAACAGGACTGTCCACATCATAGTCTGCGCTGCATTGGGAGTATATGTCCGTGATTTTCTGATAAAAGCGCCGTTCACTGGCGCGAATGTCACGGATGCGCTCTAACTGTTCTTCAAAATAATCTTTCCCGAAGAAGTTCTGCGGCTCTTTCAGGCGCTCATCGTCCATGACATAGCCCTTGATAATATACTCCTTCAATATCCTGTTTGCCCAGATGCGGAACATGGTGGCCTTTTTGGAGTTTACCCGATAGCCGACCGCAATGATCGCATCCAGATTATAGTATCTCGTGGGATAATTTTTCCCGTCAGCCGCAGTTGTTTCCAAAACGGAAACAACTGAATCCTCCCTCAATTCACCGGAGGCAAAGATGTTCTTCAAGTGTTTTGAGATGGCTGCTTTCTGCACTTCAAACAGCTCCGCCATCTTTGCCTGTGTCAGCCACAAATTTTCCTGATATAGCAGAATTTCAACCTTGACATCCCCGTTATCGGTCTTATAAAACAAAATTTCTCTTGTTTCATACGGGGTAAGCGCCATATTCTCATCCATTGTCTTTATCCTCCCGGCTCTTTGCCCGTGTTTTATAGACATTATACTGATTCTTGCACCGGGCGCTGCAAAATACGGAATTGGCCCGGCTGCCGAGGAACACCTTCTGGCAGTGCTTGCACAGCCGCAGGGGTTTCGCATCGTCCACAAGCATGAAGCTGAACATCATCTGGATGCCCAGCAGCAACGAATGGAAGTCCCAATAGATGGTCGGTTTCTCCAGCAGTTCAATATGATAAGTAGGCGCAATGCCGCCGAAGGCAGCCATGGCCTTGCGGTAAAGATTCCTTGTATCCTCGTCAATGCTGTCGTAGTCGTTGTAGTACAGAATGGATGTGGTCAGCGTGAACGCCCAATCCTTGAACTGCTGCGCTACCCAATCATACGGCTCGGCATACTCTCGCTGAAAGCTCATGTTCTTCGCCATCGGCTCATCCATGAAGGTCATAGTCAGGGCAATCATCGTTCTGTCCCCGGAGACATTCCAGTTGGATTCTACGCCCTTTTTCACCACATCCAATTTGTCAAAGGGATAGAACAGAGCAAGGTAGTCCTCTGTTGCCATGCTTTCTTCCTTGATGAAGTGATTCTTCGGCAGATAAACCGCTTCATAATCCATAAAGGACGGCGTGGTGGGCAGCGCTGTCATCAGTCCCAAAAGACCATAGTGGGTCACAAAGGCCAGAATCGCCTTTTCTACCTCATCTTCCGGACTGCGGTTCATCATCAGCATCCCCACATTCAGTGCCTCCAGCACCATCTCGGAGGATTCCTTCAGCGGGTTATAGACGTCGGGTTTTGCCGTCTTCTCTGGTGTGATATAGCGTTTTCCGTCCTTGCCTGTCTTGATTTCATAGCGGTCATACCGTACCCAATGGGAACGGGACTGCGCAAACAGATTGTTCATGATGCTGTTCCTCTCAATTCGTAATCTATCTATATATTAACCGTATTACTATTGTATCAACCGTCCTTGGCATCGTCAAGGGCGGTTTTCTTTTTTCTCGGCTTTGTTTTGTTCTCCCGGCGAATCACGGCATCCTTGCCCATGGTTTGCAGCAGCGCTTCATATTCTGCTATGAACTCGCGCTCCCGCAGCGTAAGACCGTAGTCCTTCTCCTGTTTTTCGCTTAGATGCTCGTACACCTGCTTTTGCAGCTTTTTCTGCATGGTTGTCCGCAGCTTTCGGATGTTCCGGTCGGACTGCCCACGGATGGCAGCAAGCCTTGTGGTGCTGTATTGCTGAACGAACAGGTAATACAGCACCTCCTTCTGCTCATCACTGAGACCGAAAAAGAGCTTGGAGAGAAAACGGTTCGCAGTCAGCTCGTGCAGCTCGTAGGGACAGGAGAAGATGATGTCGAGAAAGTTTCCCTGACAAAGCTGACGGAACCTCGGCAGATTCATCCAGAGGGGAGCAATCTTCGGATCAGGTACCGCCTGAAACTCCAACGGCACATCCCCACGCAGGTTTTCGTGGTCACGTTCCCGGCGCTCCCGATTTCTGTCCAGCTTGTTCCACTCGTCTACCACGCTCAGAAAATCGGATTCCGTCCTGGCTGCTTCCTCTAAACGCCGCAAAGCTTCTGCGCGAATTTCCCGTTTGAGCCGTTTTTCGCTGGTGGGCGCGGCTTCCTCTTCCTC
>ULYL01059318.1_pt1 | contig 17664 bp, 9 predicted proteins | sample 1962211 | NCBI WGS metagenome assembly ULYL01 (sample SAMEA4835864, study PRJEB28245) | human gut metagenome | biome: gut microbiome; material: fecal sample | place: Denmark | collected 2008
CCTCCTGCTCGACCCGTATTTCAAGGAGACGATGGAAAAACGCATCCCTGCGTGGCGCAAGGTCGCGGCGGCAGCTGTGCAGTACGGCGTTCCCGCGCCTGCAATGACGGCAGCGCTCGGCTATTTCGACGGCTACACCACCGACCGCCTGCCTGCGAATCTGTTGCAGGCGCAGCGCGACTACTTCGGCGCGCACACCTATGAGCGGCTGGACAGCCCGCGCGGCCAATTCTTCCACACCAACTGGACAGGCCACGGCGGGAATACTGCCGCGTCCACCTACAACGCATAAGGAGGGCAACGATATGAATCTTCCTTTGAACACGGATTTGACCGGAAAAGTCGCGGTCGTGACCGGCGCAGCGGGAACGCTTTGCAGCGTCTTTTCCAAGGCACTGGCTGCGAGCGGCGCGAAGGTCGCGCTGCTGGGACGTACATACGCCAACGTTCAGAAGCTGGCGGACGAGATCACCGCCGAGGGCGGCACTGCGAAAGCATACGAATGCAACGTGCTGGACAAGGCCGCAGTTATGGCCTGCCACGAACAGGTGCTGGACGACTTCGGCCCCTGCGACATCCTCCTCAACGGCGCAGGCGGCAACCACCCCAGCGCGACGACCGACAAGGAGTATTACGAGCTGGGTGATCTGGACGCCGACACCAAGAGCTTTTTCGATCTGGACGAGACGGGCGTTGCTTCCGTTTTCAATCTCAACTTCATGGGGATTCTCATCCCCACGCAGGCGTTCGCCCGCGATATGGTCACGCGAGAAGGCTGCAACATCATCAATATTTCGTCGATGAACGCCTACACGCCGCTGACGAAAATCCCGGCGTACTCCGGTGCAAAGTCCGCCGTGTCGAACTTTACGCAGTGGCTGGCGGTGCATTTTTCCAGAGTCGGTATCCGTGTGAATGCCATCGCGCCGGGCTTCTTCTCCGGCAAGCAGAATGCGTCGCTTCTCTGGAATCCGGACGGTACGCCGACCGCGAGGACGAGGAAGATTTTGGCCGCGACCCCAATGGGCCGCTTCGGACAAGCGGAAGAACTGCTTGGAGCGCTGCTGTTCCTGCTCAACAATGAGGCTGCATCGTTTGTGACCGGCGTGGTCATCCCCGTGGACGGCGGCTTTTCGGCGTACAGCGGTGTTTGACATGGAAGATATCTATAAAATTGCCGCAAATGGCGGCATTTCAGACACGGAATTAAAAGGAGCGCTTGAAAAATCACTGGCAGGCCGAACGCTGCAAAAGGTGCTCATCATCCCGCCTGATTTCACGCGCTTCCATTCGCAAGCGGGTAAGATCACGAGCATCTATTATCATCTGCTGACCGAGCGCGGCGCACAGGTCGATATCATGCCTGCACTCGGCACGCATGAGCCGGTTTCCAAAGCGCAGTGGGAGATCATGTTCAAGGGCATTCCCTATGAAAGCATGATCGTCCATGACTGGCGGCATGATGTGGTCAAGATCGGCGAAGTACCGGCAAACTATCTGGAAGAAATCACCGAAGGTCTCTGGCATGAACCGGTCAGCGTGGAGATCAACCGCCGCGTGATGGACGAGAGCTATGACCTCATCATTTCCCCCGGTCAGGTCGTGCCGCACGAGGTCATCGGCATGGCGAACCACTCGAAGAATCTGTTTGTCGGCGTCGGCGGCAGCGATATGATCAACAAATCGCACATGGTCGGCGCAGTTTACGGCATGGAGCGCATGATGGGAAAAGACCATACGCCCGTCCGCAAGATCTTCGACTACGGCATGGAGCATTTCCTGAACAAGCGGTCCATTCTGTTCGTCCTGACCGTCTGCACGGCTCCAAAGGGCGAGAGCGTGATGCACGGTCTGTTCATCGGCGAGGGAAGAAGTTGTCTGACGGAAGCGGTCAAGCTGGCGCAGGAGAAGAATATTGACTTCGTAGAGCATGGCATTCAGAAATGCGTGGTCTATCTCGATCCCAGCGAGTTCAAGTCTACATGGCTCGGCAACAAGGCGGTTTACCGTACCCGCATGGCGATCGCCGACGGCGGCGATCTGATCATCTTAGCCCCCGGCGTCACAAAATTCGGCGAGGACACGCAGTGCGACAAGCTCATCCGCAAATACGGCTACCGCGGGCGGCTGCATACGCTGGACGAATTCAACAAGCCGGAGAATCAAGATTTGCGTGACAACATGGGCGCAGCCGCGCATCTCATCCACGGCTCCAGCGACGGACGATTCTCTATTACCTACGCCGTGAAAGAAATTTCACAGGCAGAAATTGAGAGCGTGGGCTTCCGGTCGGCAAGCTATGACGAGCTGGCGAAAAAGTACGATCCCGAAAAGCTGCACTACGGCTATAACACTGTAGACGGCGAAGAAATCTATTTCATCCCGAACCCCGCGCTGGGACTGTGGATCAATCGTGAGAAATTTGAGGGCTGAATATGAGAGCATTTATGGACAAGGATTTTCTGCTGGAAAATGAGACGGCCAAGACGTTGTTTCATAAGTATGCGGAAAACCAGCCGATTTACGACTATCACAACCATCTGCCGCCGCGCGAGATCGCGGAACGGAAGCAGTACGAAAATCTGACGCAGCTATGGCTGGCGGCAGACCACTACAAATGGCGTGCCATGCGCGCCTGCGGCGTGGACGAGCGGTACGTCACCGGCGATGCGCCGGAGTACGAAAAATTCCAGAAGTGGGCGGAGGTCGTGCCGCAGCTGGTTGGCTGCCCGCTGTACCATTGGGCGCATCTGGAATTGCAGCGGTATTTTGAGATATACGCACCGCTGACGCCGGAGACTGCGCCTGCCATCTGGGAGGAAACGGCGGAAAAGCTGAAAGGCTATGACGCGGTGTCGCTCCTTGAAAAGATGAACGTCCGTGTGCTCTGCACGACGGACGATCCGGCGGACACGCTGGAATGGCACAAAAAAATCGCGGCTGACCCCACGATCCCGTTCCGTGTTCTGCCCTCCTTCCGGCCGGACAAGTATCTTGGCGGAAACCCGGACGCAGAGTGCGCACTGTGCGAAAAATACGGCACGGACAGCCTGCCGGAAGCCTTGGAAAAGGCACTGGACTATTTCTGCGAAAACGGCTGCAAGGTCTCTGACCACGGGTTCAGCCGCTTCTCGTATATCCCCGGCACACCGCAGGCAGAGCTGCTGCATTTCCTCGGTAAAGCGTATCATGCGCACGGCGTTGCCATGCAGCTGCATCTCGGCCCCATCCGCAACCAGAATCCACGCCTGCTTGAAACGCTCGGCCCGGACGCGGGCGGCGACAGCGTCGGTCTCACGACCGACCCGTTCCAGCTTGGCGCGTTCCTCGGTGATCTGGCACGCGAAAACAGCCTGCCGAACACGATCCTGTACAACCTGAACCCCGCCGACAACGCCGTTCTCTCCACCATGGCAGTCAACTTCGCGCCCAAGGTCCAGTTTGGCGCAGCATGGTGGTTCAACGACACCATCCGCGGCATGCGCCGCCAGATTGACGAGCTGATGGAAAACGGCCTTCTGGCCAAGTCCGTCGGTATGCTGACCGACTCACGCTCGTTCAGCTCGTTCCCACGCCACGAGTATTACCGCCGTATTCTCTGCCAGAGGCTCGGCGAGTCGGTAGAGGCCGGCCAGTACCCGGCGGATGAACGGACGCTGGGGCAGATCGTGGAAAATATCTGTGGGAAGAATGCGGCCGCATTTTTGTACTTATAACCGTATAATGGCCGACCCACACGCGGAACGATACAGAGTGAGACGGGAAAAATGCTCATGTCATTCTTCCCGTCTCGTTCTGTTCTTGCTTTTACATCGTAAGCGTCAAACCTCCCCGCGTATAAAAGGCCGCCATCCCAAAGCGAGTTGCTGCTCACCGAGATGGCGGTCTTTTATTTATGAGGCATATAGCATTCTTCCGGGGCATTTGCGGGAAGCAGCTTTTCAGCCCATGCTTCATCAGTTTCGCTCAGCTGCGGCGCGTTTTGCAGAACCCACAGCAAATATCGATAATGTCGTGAATGTGTTATCAGACTTCATAGTCTGGGTCTCAACAAAACGCGCATCGCCGAGAGCTGTGGCTGCGCCCGGAGCACCGTCATCACGGCATTGCACAAGGCTGAAGAAAACGGCCTCTCGTGGAATGCGGTGAAGAACCTTAGCTCTGAGGAAGTGGCCCGTAAGCTGTACCCTGCCACATCTATGGGGCAGCAGTACAGTATGCCGGACTATTGGGTGGAGGACAGGTCGGAGCCGCAGCCGTATGGAGCGGTGCTGACAGAAGTTTTGAACCTTGATGTCGCGCCGTTTCAGGAATTGCTGGATCAGTTGAACACAGCCGTTCAAGAAAAAAGTGATGATGTCCTGCGTGCTTACATGAACATGAAGAAGGGGCTTGCTTCTCTGCCGCTCTACCGGTTGTATCTGGAGGACTTTCGCGTCTTCGGTGATATGCCAGTTGAAGAATTTGTGATTGGAGACGCACAGGATGTCTTTGCAGCGTTCATGATGCAGGAAGATAACGATTTGCCCGCGTTCATGCAGCAGCAGATCGACGATATTCGTTTGATTCAGGAACGGTATGCGTGGTTCCTTGACGGCGTTTTTTCAGACGCGATATTTGAAAAGAAAAAGGGCCAGAAGAAAATTCCTCTGGCACCGATGATCTGTTCGCGCGGATATGAAGCTTTTATCAGCGGCGTCAGTCTCGGTGAAAACCCTGAGACAGACGCGCCGCCGGTGAAGACGCAGTACCGCATCCGCGGCGAGAAAGAAAATGCCGAGATCGTCGAGAAGATGTACTTTGACCGACTGCTGGATTTTGTTTATGTGGAGTTCATGAAGGGGCTGCAAAAGGGATTTGTGCCGAAGCGCTGCGCCAACTGCGGTCGCTGGTTTTTGCAGAAACCGGGGGCAGCCTACGCCTATTGCACCGGATCTGCACCGGGACAGGACGGCAAGACCTGCCGTGAGATCGGCGCGAGCAGCAGCTTCCGAAGCAAGGTGGAAAACAATGATGTCTGGAAGGTTCACCAGCGGGCGTACAAAAATATTTTGCCCGTATCAGAAGCGGACTGATGACCAAGGGCGAGTTCGAGGTGTGGTCCCGGCAGGCGTCAGATCTGCGGGATGCCGCGCTGGAACGATACGCGCAGGCAAAGAGCGAAGATGAAAGACAGCGCATCGCGCAGGAGGTTGCGGAGGCGTTGAACGAAGAATGATAGAAATAGGAGCCCATCCCCCCACACCGGGAACACGGTTTCGAGCGAACGTCGGTAAAAGGCGATCGTACGGCGCATATTTCGTCTGCCGTTCCAGCCAGCCGCGCGCGTAGACTTCGAATGTCATTTCAGCGTCCTCACTGTACGCCTGCATTTCTGCTGAACACCTGAACCATAAACAATCGGATAAAATTCAAAAGGCCGGGGGCGTTTGCCCCCGGTCGTTTTGCGCTTGGTGATTTGGACTTACTTTGCGTCCGGCTTGCTGATAGTGGCTTCCGAGCCTCTCGCGAAAATGCCAAAATAGAGTGGCGTGCTCACAAACACGGAATTCTTGACCTCAACATCCGCAAAATACGGCGTACCGTTGATCGTCAGGTGTACCTTGACCGTATCGTCGCCGGCCTTCAGCAGGCCAAATTCGATCTCGTACTCTTTTCCGGACTCGATGCTGGGGCTCTGTGTCGTTTCCAGCACAGCCTGACTGCCGTTGAAGCAGTGCAGGACCGTGCTGTCGTCGTTGAAGTCCACCTGAACGCCGCCATCGAGCCAGTAGATATTTGCCACTTTGAATCCAAGATAGAATCCGTCATACCAGCCGGTCGCACGCATGTTCTTGTACTTGAAGCGATACACCGTACCAAGCTCCACCGGCGTATTGTAGCCGCCGATTGAGAAGCCGTCCGCTGTTTTTGCCGTGATGCTGCCTTCTGCAAACGTCGGGGCGTCGTAGCCCAGCGTCCAGTTCGCCGTATCCGCCAGCATCTTCGTCACATCGACCAGCATATAATGCGGGCCATCCTCCATCGTGCTGATGGTAGCCTCCGAGCCTCTCGAGAAAATGCCAAAATAGAGTGGCGTGCTCACAAACACGGAATTCTTGACCTCAACATCTGCAAAATACGGCGTACCGTTGATCGTCAGGTGTACCTTGACCGTATCATCGCCGGCCTTCAGCAGACCAAACTCGATCTCGTACTCCTTCCCGGATTCGATGCTGGGGCTCTGCGCTTTCTGATGCACCATTTCATTGCCATTATAGAAGTGTATTGCCGTGCTGTCGTCGTTGAAGTCCACCTGAACGCCGCCATCGAGCCAGTAGATATTCGCCGGCTTGAAGCCGAGATAGAAGCCATCATACCAGCCGCTCGCCCGCACATTCTTATACTTGAAACGGTACACCGTATCAAGTTCCACCGGCGTGTTGTAGCCGCCGATCGAGAAGCCGTCCGCAGTTTTCGCCGTGATGCTGCCGGTCGCAAATGTCGGGTTATCGTAGCCCAACGTCCAATTGCTTGTATCGGCCAGCATGTCTGTCACATCGACCACTTTATAGCTGGGCTCGGGATCGGGCTCCGGAACGACGACCTTGCCGGTCTTTTCAATGGTCGCGGATGTGTTATCGCGCGTACCAAAGTTGAAGTAGCCCGCGGAGTTTGCCAGCATGGCATCGGTATAGACCTCATTGAACCATTCCTTGCCGTCTACCTTGAGCACCACGCGCAGCTGGTTGGCCGAAATCTGGCAGAAGCTGAACGTCATGTCATAGGTCTTGCCGTTTTCCAGCGTGAGATCACTCTTGGGAACTGCGCCGTTGTCCGCGTCACCCTTTGCATAGAGCACCGTCTTGTCAGGCTCAAAGGTAACCATCACGCCGCCGGCCTTGTTCCATGAAAGGTTGGTGACGCTGCTGTCAAAGCTCCAGCTGAGGACGCCGTAGTTGGCAGTCTTGCTGTCATTTTCAGCTGCTGTCTGGCGATACTTGAACTGGAATTCCGTATTGCGGAACTTTTGCTTTTTGTAGCCTGCAAGCGCCCATTTTGTTTCGGTTGTAGAGGCAATGGAAACCGTACCGTCGCCAAATTCCGGCTTTGGCGTGTAGTGCGCCCACGAGAAGTCCGTCCAGTTCGCCTTGTCGGCGATCATCGCGTCCAGAGGCAGCTCGGTCAGATTGTTGTAGTGCTTGTCGTTGCCGGACAGGTCGTTCAGCGTGACCTGCACGCCGCCTGCGGGCGCGATGGCGCCGAAGTAGCCGCTTGCGCCATGGAGCGTCGCGTCGGTGATTGTCTCGTCAAACAGCGTCTTGCCGTCCACGGTCACGAAAATGCGCACATCGGTGGAGTTCACGTCCACAATGCCGAAGCTTACGTCATAGATCATGTCAGAGCGGAAGATCTCGCCGGTAACGGCCTTCAGAATGCCGCCCTCGTCGCCATAGCGCTGAAGCTCAACCTGATAGGGCTTGATGACGACCAGAACGCCCTTATCCGCCCACGGCATTGCGACCGGGTCGCTCTTGTTGAAGTAGAAGCCGCCCCAGGTGTCAGCACCCTCCGGGATCACCTGCTTGTACTTGAAGTTGAACACCTTGCCGGAGAACTTCTCGTCGGCGAAAGCGGCCAGCTCATAGCTTGCTTCGCTGCTCGTGATGGAAAGGCTCCCGTCCTTGAATTCCGGAGCATTTCCCGTGTAGGTCTTCCAGCTGTCTTCGCTGCGGACGAGCGTCGAGACGTTGATCTTGTTGCCGAGGCTTCCGAGTTCTGCACGGACGCCTGCATCGCTGGCCGAGGCGCCGAAATAGCCTGTCAGGCTGTGCAGCTTCGCGCTCGTGATCGTCTCGTCGAACAGCGTCACGTCATCTGCCGTCATGACGATGCGTACATCCGTGGAATTCACGTCATACATACCGAACGTCATCCGATAGGTCTTGCTGCTGTCGAGCAGATTCTCTGTGTTCGTCAGGAATTTTGTGCGGGTGCCGTCCTCATAGACCTGAAGCTCGATCACATCCGACTTGATGCAGGCAAGGATGCCCGTTCCGGTCCACGGATACACTTCCGCGCCGCCAGCGTTGAAGTACAGGCCGCCCCACTCGCCCGCAGCAGCCGCATCCTCGGAGAAGGTCAGCTGGTACTTGAAGTGCAGCACGCGGTTGGTGAACTTCTCACCCGCGTAGCCGGTATACGATTTGCCGTTGAGGAGCATTTTGCTGGCAATGAACTTCGGTGCGAACGTATTGGTGATTGTCTTCCAGTTGGTCTCGTCGTCGATCAGGCTGTCAATCGTGAGCTTCGTGCCCACACTGCCCAGCGTCACGTCCATGCCGTTCGGAGCCGCAACAACGCCGAAGCGTCCCTTTGCGGAATGCAGATACTCGTTTTCAGCCTCATAGCTGAGGATCTCTTTGCCGTCAACGGTCAGCACCGCACGCACGTCTGTGCTGTTGACATCGTACAGGCCGAACTCGACACGGTAGGTCTTGCCGCTTTCAAACGCGAACTTGCTGACCTTCATGACGAGCGGGTTGGCGCCGTCATAGATCTGAAGCTCTGTCTGATCTGCTTTGGCGACAACAAGAATGCACTTCTGGCTGTACGGCAGGTCAGCGGCATCACCCATGTTGAAGTAGAAGCCGCCCCAGCTGTCGTTTCCTTCTGGAAGTGTCTGCTGATAATCAAAGAGGAAGGTCTTGTTCGTATACGTTCTGCCGGTATAGCACGACGTCTGATAGGCGGACGTCGCGTTCAGCGTGAGCTTGCCGCCGACAAAGGTGGGCTTGCCTTCCTTGTTGCCGGAATACGGCGTCCAGTTTTCCGTATCCTCGATCAATGCGTCGATCTCGATCACATCGGTCGCGGTACCGGCGTTCTGGTTGTTGCAGAAGCGGGTGTACGCCTTCTGGAACGCAGCCACGCCGAGATCAAAGTCATACTGGCTGATCGGGTCCTTTGCCAATACGGCCTCCGCGTCGGCAATGGCCGCCGTGATGAGGTCAATTTCCTTCTGTGTCCACTGGCCGGGCTCGTCGCCGATCTGTGCGGCTTCGACCTTAGCTTTGGCCTCGTCTACCAGCGCGCGGAATTCCGTCTTATCCACGCCGTTGGGGTTGAATGCCACCTGAACAGGCGCCGACCAGACAGGCTCGCCCTGTGCGCCGCGGCTGTCCACCGGCGTGACCTTGCAGCGGATCCACTTGCCCTCGCAGATGGGCGTTACGGTGAATTCCGTGCGGGTCATGTTGTCGCTGACCTTTTTCCAGTTCAGATAGAACGACTCGTTCTGGTTTTCGGAGATATAGAAGTTTACGACGGTCGCGCCCTCGCTGTCGCCGTCCGCGTCAGAGAAGGTGTAGACCGCGTTCAGTGTCTTGCCGACCGCTGCCGTGCCGGAAACGGACACGCCGGAAGCAGTCGGCTTCTGGTTGCCGGGGAAGCTCTTCACGCCAATCTTGCTCTGGTCGATCTGCTCAAAGTCGGGCAGCTGCGCCAGGACGGAATCGATGAGCGCATAATTGCCGTTTGCATAGTCGACAAACAGCTGACGGTTATCGCCTGTGCCCTTCAGGATCACCAGATTGTTGTCGAGGCCGGTGATCTTGCTTTCCTGATTGTCATTTGTCTTGACCCACGGATAGGCGCTCGTCTCGCTGCCGCGCGGCGCAGCGTCGGTGTAGATGATAACATTGTTCTTGAAGATATTCGGGATATAGACGTCCGTCTCGCCATCTCTCAGCGCCGCCATCCACGGCCAGCGGGACGTGTACAGTTCGTTGTTCCAGACCTGACGCAGGGAGGGCGCGATGCCGAAGCCGCTGTCATTCGTCATGCCGACTGCAAAATTGCCGGCAATATATACATTGAACGCACAGCGGGTATCGATGAACAGATTGTTCGTAATGACCGTATCGTGGCCGCAGTTGATCTTGACAGCCTCCAAATATTCGCCCGAGGCGCCCGGGCCGAAGATGTTGCCGGTGACTGCTGCGCCGCTCAGACCGTCGTCCAGATAGACCGCATTGGCGGAGAAGCTGGGGAAAGAGCTATCATTGTTGCTGAGATTGTAGAAATGGTTATTCCGGATGACCACGCCCTGGCAGCGCGCGTCGCGGCCGCCGTAGACCGCGCCCATGTCCTTGCCGTTCAGAACGACATCATGGAACGAGTTGTTTTCAATCACGCAGTCCAGCGAGGTCGGCCCGCCGCCGACGATTGCGAAGTTCAGCGCCATATCCGTAATGTTGTAGACTTCGTTGTTGGAGAACGTGTTCTTCACACCGCGGAATTTCACGCCGCCCTCGTTCATCGTCCGGTACTGGTTCGTATCGTGGATACGGCAGTTCGTAATGAAATCGTAGCCCGGCTCCATGGTCTGATAGTCACCGCCATTCAGATAGATGGCCGAGATGGAGGTGTAAGCAACCTCGGAATTTTTCAGGCCGGAATAGGTCGCATTGTCAATGCTGACGGCTCTGCCTTCAAAGCTTGTTAGCGTGCAATTCTCGATCACGCAATGATCGACGTTGTTCATGGCGATGCCGTTCTTTTTGGAGGACGTGACCGTCAGGCCCTCAAGATTGAGATACGACGCATTTTTGACCGAGATCAGGTCAAAATTGCTGCTCGTCATGCGGAGTGTCGAATTTCTCGTCGTATCTGCAAACGGATAGATGTAGAGTCTGCCGCTCGTCTGGTCATAGTACCACTCGCCCGGCTCGTCCAGCGATTCATACGCATTGTAGAGCAGCATAGGCTTCAGCCCGGCGGCGCTGCCATAATGGGACGCATCCGTCGCCGTTACAATGCCGGTTTCCGGATCAAGCGTGCCGTGGAAGCCATGCAGCGCCCAGCCGTAGGAGAAATAGCCAAAATAAATGCGGTCAGCGGCGTTATGATCCCAACCGAGAACTGTTTCGTCTGTAAGCTTGATCTTGGGATAGGTGCCGCTTGTCTGCGTGGGATCGACCGTCTCCACGTGCATCCAATCCTCGGTCGAGTTGGAATTCGGGTAGCGCGTCAGGCGCATATGCTGTCCATCCAGCGAGAAAAGCGGTGCGTCGATGCAGAAGTTGCTCTGCGTCAGACCAACGCTGATCGTGCCCAAACCAAGTGCGCTGGCATCGGCCACCATGACATGTTCCTGCGCGTCCGGCGAAAGCTTTTCCTTCATTTCACCGGAAACCGGCTCAAAGGCAGACAAAGAGGCTCCGGCGCTGCCGGTAATGATGACCGTCTCGCCCGGATAGGCGCGCCACGTCACGGGCAGTTCTTCCGTGCCGCCGTCTTCCGCAGTCAGCTCGAACGTCTTATTCAGCACATAGGTGCCGCCGCGCAGATAGACCGTTGTGGGCAGCTCTGTCGAGCGGTTCTCACGCAGATAGTCGCGCACAGCCTCCAACGAGCCGAACGGCGCGTCCTTGCTGCCGTCGCCGTCACTGCCGCCGCTCGGAGATACGTAGACCGGCTGTTCCGTGGGTTCCGGATCGGGATCGGGGTCAGGATCGGGCTTCGGATCGGGGTCCGGCTTCGGGTCGGGATCGGGTTTCGGGTCGGGATCAGGTCTCAGAATGGGAAGAATCGCGCCGATATTGGAGCTATCCTCTCCCAGCGCTTCTCGGTAAGCCTTTTCCGTAAACACGCCCTTCTCGATCAGTGTCTGTGCCAGCGTCTTGCCGCCGGATTTGAATTTCGTCTCCAGCAGCGCCCAGATCACGTCAACGGCGTTGCCGCGCGTATACTCGCTGCTGTTTGCGGGCACGACCGGCAGGCCGAGCTTTTCCGCCAGCTCTGCCGACTTGTTCCATGTAAAGTCCGTGTCGTCCTCATATTGCAGCAGACGCAGAACCATCGTCAGGAACTGTGCTTCCGTCACGAGCTTGCCGTAGCCAAAGAGCGTCTCACTGACGCCCTTGACAAGCGCATTCTGATAACCGTAGCCGACATAGGGACCGGCCCAGGCCAGAACGTCCGTAAACGGATGCTCCGGGTTCTTTTCCTTCGCTTCCGCTTCCGCGCCGAGCAGGCGGACGATCAAGGTGATCGCCTGTTCGCGCGTCAGCGTCTTTTCCAGCTCGAAGCCCTTGTTTGTGCCCTGAAACAGGCCAAGGGTCTTCAGCGCTTCGGCCTTCTGCAGCGTCGTGTAGCTATGGCTGCTTCCGGCGGCCAGCGCCGGAACACAGCTCAGGAGCATCGCAAGCAGCAGCAGGACTGCAACGCAGGATTTATAAATTCGTTTCATAAATCAGTCTCCATTCCAAAAATAGTGCGCCGGGCATCAGCCGGAGAACGGCAGATATCCGGCGCTTTTGCGGGAGGTTCTTTATTCCAGTGGGGTGATCGTCTCAACGTCTCCGTTCAGGCGGGAACGCTCGGCCGCGAATACCAGACGGGTATTTTCGCAGGAAATGCCGATCTCGCTGACCTCGTCTGCGGTTTTTGCGCCAGTCATGTAATCATAGAGCGCGTTCACGATGCCGGGGTCTCCGCCGCCGTGACCGCCGACAAGCGTACCGTCGACGCGGCCATTGGTGTGGATGGTCTCCCACCAGCGGCCCTCAAAGTGGAAAATGCGAATTTCGTCGCCCTCAAAGTCGAGGAACATCTCGCCCTTCGTGCCCATGATGTTGGACTTTCTGCCGTTGTAATTAAAGCAGCTCATGGTGAACGAGGCCGTAGATTTGTCCGCAAACTCCATGTTCACGACCTGATGGTCGACCACGTCATTATCGCACTTGAAGACACATTTGCCATACTGCGTATGACGAAGCGTAAATTCCACATCCGCATCCGTGGGGTCGACCTTGCCGGTGGACGTCGTGCGGAACCACATATTGTTCTTGTCGTCCAGATACAGCCGGACGGCGTTATACGGGCAGGTCTCCGCATGCGGGCAGCCGTCAATGCAGCGCTCCGGCGCGTCAGACGGGGCGTTTTCACGCCGGAAGTATTGGAGCGACCCGAACGACTGAATTTTCGTGCATTTCTTCTTCATCAGCCATTGCAGCAGGTCGATGTCGTGGCAGGACTTGGCCAGCAGCATGAAATTGCTTTTTGCCGTGTTGCCCCAGTTGCCGCGGACAAAGCTGTGGCTCTGATGGATATTACCGAGTCCTTCCGTATGGACGATCGTCACGATATCACCCAGAACGCCCTCGTCGATCAGCTGCTTGACGCGCGAATAGAACGGCGTATAGCGCAGTACATGGCAGACCATGAACTTCCGGCCATACCTGCGCGCCTGATTAAGCAGATCGACGCATTCGTCCTCCGTGCGGGCCAACGGCTTTTCCAGCAGCACATCATAACCGTCCGCCAGTGCCTTCATGGCCGGTTCATAATGCATACTGTCTTGTGTCGCAATGACCGCAAGATCGGCAAGCCTTGGCTGCGCCAGCAGCTCCTGCCAGGTATGGAAAACGTGACTGTCCGGCAGGCTGTGCTTATTCTGAATGTTTCTGCGATGGTTCTCGTTCGGATCAGCAACGGCAACAACGCGAAATTTTTCCGGCAGCGTCTTCATGATATCGGTGTAAATTTCGCCGCGGTTGCCTGCGCCAATCAGCGCAACGGTAAAGACTTTCATTGAGCTCTCTCTTTCGCTTTCTTCTTTTCTTCTGCTTTCCCACGCGGAAGGATCGGGATAATCTATACCGTACATCCGGCCAACCAGCGTATAGCGCTGCATCGGATACCGATTCTCCTCCAGATGTACCAGCCGGTCGGCCTCCGGCGTATTGACCGAGTAGACGGCCGCACCATAGGGCGCATCGCCGAAGGTATTCCGGCAGAGCGCAAAATGCTCATTGCCCGTCACGTGGGAGATTCGCCACAGGAAAATGTGGTGTCCCATCGGCTGCGGCCAGATCTCCGACCGGCGCGGCATTGTCTCACCAAGGCGGGAAAAGCCCATGCCTGCGTCCTCGCAGACGTTGTCTGTGAACTCCGCATATGTCGGCAGAAGATCGCGCTGCTCATAGGCAGCCATACCGCAGCGGCGGAAGGTGTTGCTTCGGATCAGGAAATGGTATGCGGGCTTGCAGTCCGCGCCGCCCTGATGCGTGACGGCGGAATCGTAGATGTCGTCGAACACGCAGTGCTCGACCTCAACGTTTTCCGCCACGTTCCAGCACTCAAAGGCGTTGCCAAAGCGGATCTTCTGGTCTTTATCCCAGACGGCGCCGCCGATTTTGGCAAACCGGCAGTTTTCGATGCGCAGATTCCGGCCACCCTCCTCGCCTGCGATCCCGTGCAGGCCGTTGTTGCAGAATTCCAGATCAGAGATGACCATATCGTGACCGCAGTGTGCCAGCCAGCGGTACTGCGAGGTCGCGCATTCGATGCTTCCGTAGAAGGCCGCGGGATTTTCCTGCGAATAGACCAGCAGCGTATGATCCTCTGCAAGCGGGAGTTGCTGAATGGAATATCCAAGGCAGGAATCAAACCAGTCGCCCTGCTCGCAAAGCTCCTCGCGTGTCCAGCGCAGCGCGCCGTAGGTTCCGTCGCCGTAGATCAGGTTGGCAGCTTCTGAGGCAAGTATTCCGGTATACTGCCAGATGTTTTTACCGACGCTTTTCCACAACGACGCATCGGAAAGGCTTTGGGAGCCGCAGAACACAGGCAGTTCGCCCTCGCCATACGCGCCGTAATGGATGGGATGCTCCCAGCGGCCGGACGGATTCTGCAGCGGCCCGCGGAACACGCTGCCGCGTCGGAACAGGACGGTATCATCCGGCTGAAGCAGCTCCGGGTGCTGCGTCCGGAACGGCGTTTCGGGACGCAAGCCGTCATTTTCGTCGCATCCGTTTTGAAAATCAATAAAATATGTCGTCATTTTAACACTATTTTTTCAATAATCAGGAAAAAACTTATAGGAAAAGCGGAAGAGACGGAATGCCTCTTCCGCTTTTGGTTAGATGCTTACCAGGAAGTGATATTGTTGGCCTCAATGTAGGCGTTGAGCTGGTTCTGGAACTCGGTGACAAGCTCTTCGATGCCTGCGTCCTTACGGGCAGCCATATAGTTGTTATAGAGTTCTTCCCAGTTGTCGCCTGCAACGCCGTTGTCAATCTGCGGGCCATACTCGTAGTAGACGTTCAGGATGCTCGCGCAGATACCCTCGACATTCGTTCTGTCGAACGTGAAGTTCAGGAACGGGTTGACCTGAGCGGTTGCTTCCAGCGCTTCCAGATCGGCATAGTAGTTGGGATCGGTGCCGTTGTTGATGAGCGCGTTCTTGCAGGAGCCGATGATCCATCTCTGGATACCGTAGCTGTCGTCCGCCGTGGGGCTGGCACCGACATAGCTGGTGGTGATGGTGCCATCGGCGTTTTTGGTGTAGTCCTCGCCCTCGATGCCGTAGATCAGCGTGTTGTACAGGTCGGGCTGGGAGTAGATCGCGTTGAGGACCATCATGGCGCGCTCGGGCTCATCCGCGCAGTACGGGATGGCGTAGGAGGTATCGCCGCCGAGAATGAGGTAGGCGTTCTCTTCGATGGGCAGGTAGGTCATGTCCATACCGGCGTCTGCAATCGCTGCTTCCTGATCGGCCTCGGTCAGATACGGATCGCAGCTGAAGACATAGGTGGTGTCGGTGATCTCGCCGTTCTTCGGCATCGTCAGCGTGGAGGTATCGACGGACATGATGTCGGAGCGAATGTAGCCTTCCTTGTACCAGTCGGCCATCGTCTTGGCGTACAGCTTGTAGTGTTCGCCTGCAACGCCGTCCTTTACGGTGAAGGTGCCGTCGCAATAGGTGATGCCGATCTCAGCACCACCAACGCCGAGGAAGGAATACATGCCGTTGTACATGGACCAGCCAAATGCACGGCCGGTGTTGATGCCAGCGCCGAGCTTGCCGGCTTCCTTTGCAGCAGCCAGATATTTGGTCGCCTGATCCAGAACAGCCTGGAAGTCTTCAATGCCGGAGTAGTTGTTGCGCCACTTGTTGAGCGCTGCCTCGGTATCCTCGATCCAGGTGTCGCCTGCGAGCTCTGCGATCTCCGTGACGACGAGCCAGCCGCGGCGCTCGCCGCACAGGCCCTGCCAGCTGGGCAGATAGTAGATGTTGCCGTCGGCGTTGCGATGGATTTCAACAACGTTCTCGCCGAGAACGTCAACGATGCCCTGACCGTACTCTGCGAGCAGATCGTCGAGCGGCATCAGGTTGCCGTCGGCAATGTTCTGCGGCTTGTTGATCAGCCAGCCGGTCCATGCGAGGTCAACGCCTTCGCCGGAAGCCAGAACCTGAGAGAACTTTTCGCTGTACTCATCGAAGGAAACGTCGATGAATTCAACCGTGGTGTTGGGAACGTACTGCTGGAGCTGCTCGTTGAACGCAGCCCAGACCTTGTCGGAGTTGGCCTGCTTGCCGGCGCCGGTGATCATGAGCTGAATGGTCTTCTGCTCAAGCGCGGGCTCGGCAGTCTCTTCGGGAGCTTCAGGGGTTTCGGTGTTGTCGGTGGTTTCCGCCGGCTCAGTCGTGGCGGGGGTTTCGTCCGCAGCGGGAGTCTCAGCAGTCTTGCTGCAGCCCGCCAGAACGATGCTCAGAACCATGATCATGGCAAGGAGCAGGCAAATGGTTCTCTTTTTCATGATATCCTCCTTAGATTTTAGGTGATATGGGGTGTCGTTTTCTCTTGTAAACGCCTCAAAACGCGGTACCATTCGTTTTCAGGCATACAATTCATAAAACAGGCTGTTCTCTCAGCCCTTGACTGCGCCAATGGTAAGACCCTGTGCGAAGTATTTCTGGAAGAACGGAAACACGACCAGCATCGGGCCCGCCGCGATGACGCACATGGCGAATTTCAGCGATTCGCTCGGCAGCATACTCGTGTCCAGCGAAACGCTGCCGGACATCATGGGGTTGTTCGCAAGATTCTTCATGAATTCCGCCTGATCCATCATGCGCTGGAGCAGGTATTGCAGCGTATAGAGGCTTTCGTTGCGGATGTAGATCATGGACGTGGTATAGTCGTTCCAGCGGGCGACCAGCGCCATAAAGCCAAGGGACGCAAAAACGGGCGTGGACAGCGGCAAAACGACCGAAAAGAAGATGCGAAGCTCGCTTGCGCCGTCCAGATACGCCGCCTCAAACAGCGTCTCGGGCAGGCCCTTGAAGAACGTCCGGAATACCATGGTGTTCCACGCGCCGCCGGTGATGCCGGGCAGAATGTAGATCCAGATGGAGTCCGCCAGCTTATAATACTTGGCGAAGATAATGTAGTTCGGAATCATACCGGCGCCGAAGAGCATGGTGAAGAAGATAAAGACCGTGATGGGCCTGCGGAAGCGGAAGTTGCTTCTGGAAAGCGGATAGGCTGCCAGTGCTGCGACGAGGCTGCTGAGGACCGTACCGACCACAGCCTGAAAAATGGTCACGCCGTAGGCGCGCAGCACGCGCGTGCCGCTGGAGAATGCCGACTTGTACGCGTCGAGCGTAAAATCACGCGGCAGCAGGGAAAAGCCGCCGGAGGTCAGGGCCTGTTCGCTGGTGAACGAGGCGGAGATAACCACGATCAGTGGAAGCACGAAGCAGGCGCACATCAGGAAGAAGAAAATATACACAAAGCGCTTGAACGCCCTGTCGCGGCTGTGCTTGATTTTCGGATTCATAAGATTCTCCCTTCCGCTTAAAACATCGAGTTGTCCGGGGAGATCTTCTTGACGATC
>ULYL01057107.1_pt1 | contig 17575 bp, 18 predicted proteins | sample 1962211 | NCBI WGS metagenome assembly ULYL01 (sample SAMEA4835864, study PRJEB28245) | human gut metagenome | biome: gut microbiome; material: fecal sample | place: Denmark | collected 2008
ATCTTTCGACATTATCATATTCCTCCATGGTATCTTGTATCATGGTATCCCATTTACTTACCTTCTCAACTTCCGATTTATCGGGCAGATTAATTGCCCTTATAAACTCATTATACTACGCATTTTCACTTTTTTCAACCGCTTCTCCAATCAAATCCCCATCGGCATAGCGTCATCAATATCCGCTTCACGCTTAGGCTTTGCAACCCCATAAAAACTTGAAGTAGGATTACAACAGTTTTTCTAATTCTATCAGTAACTTTTCTTTCATATCTTCTAATTCTGTCTTTGAAGGGCGGTTATTATCATTGTACATTTTTTCCATAGGATACCACCAAACAGGTCCTTTTCCGTTGTTGCCATAGTTTTCTATATCTCCGCTTTTCCTTGGGAATAGGTGCCAGTGCAGATGTGTATCGCCATTGCCTAACAATTCATAGTTCATTTTTTCTGCTCCAAAAGCGTTTGAAACTGCTTCGGCGACTATGGACATTTCCTCTAAAAACTTAATCTTTTTCGAATGGTTTAATTGAAACAGTTCTGTTTTATGTTCTTTGCAAAGAAATAATGTGTAGCCCTTAAAATGCTGATTATCACCAATAACTACATAACCCGTTTGCAATTCTTTAACGAAGTATGGATTCGTACCATTGTCGATCATTTTAATTCTGTCGCATATAAAGCACATACTCTAAACCTCTCATTTCCTGTTTATCCGGAATAATAACTGCTTGTTCAAGACTATTATAGCATAATCCTTTATGTCAGTCTGCTTTATAATTGAAAAAAATTATAAAATCTTTTCCATATACCCACAGGTAAAAGGGAAAAAATCATATTTTTTGGTTCCTGTATGTGTAAATCCGAATTGCTCATACCAATTTTTTAATTTTTTGTTTTCCTCGACTATTCCGATATTGATTTTTACGCAATTTGTTTTTTTGGCAGTATTAAAGGCATGAAATAACAGCTCTTGACCGATTTTTCTGTGTCTGTATGTCGGAAGTACACACAAATTGTTTAACTCACACTCATTATTACTCTGCAATAGCGAGGTGACGCAGAATGTCAGAAAATTCAAATTTGAAGATAGAACTTGAGGGCGAAAAGGAGTTCAAAAAATCCATCAATGTCAAAGCTGTTCGCCAATCTCGGAGGCTTTATGGCAGAGGGGCTTTGCTTTTCATTGCGGCACTTTTGCTATTGTTTTCGTTGTAATGCGGACAAAAAGAGCAGAACAAATCTGATGAAACGAAAGTTTGCCGTAATGGGAATATCTGTTTTTCGGAAGCGGTTACATTTAGTTATTAAAATGTACTGTTTATGGTACAACCGCTGTGGTATGATATATTAATATATAACAAGTGGTATTCAACAAATTCGACAAAATTTTTAGTAATCAGAAAAGATATTTGGTAATTATTTTAAAAATATGTTGAAATCGGTCATCTGATGTGATATGATACTATATATAAATAAGCATATCGATTGATTATTTGGACAAATAAAAAACTCACCCGAAGGTGAGTTAATATTCACAACACTTGTGATGTACTAAAAAGTACGATTTGAAATAATTTTTATTTGAACTCGTAGTGTAAATTTATAGGGTAGTAAAATCCTATGGCAATATAATAACACATTTATGGAGGAATGTCAATATGTCTTTTAAAGAAAATTCAAAAATTTATTACGGTCTTGACATCGGCACAGATTCGGTAGGCTGGTCGACTACAAACGAAAAGTATGAACTGCTCAGATACAAGAACAATTTAATGTGGGGAGTAAGCCTGTTTGAAGCCGCCTCTCTTGCAGAGGAGCGCAGGGGTCACAGAACGCAAAGACGAAGATATGACCGCAGACAGCAAAGAGTGGCATTGCTCGGTGAACTGTTTGCAAAAGAGATTCTGAAAACCGATCCGGATTTCTTTTTGAGGTTAAAGGAGAGCTCTCTTTATCCGGAAGACAGAACAAGCAAAAATTTCAATACATACTTTGATGATGCGGATTTTAAAGACAGTGACTATTTCAAAATGTATCCGACCGTTCATCATCTTATAAAAGAGCTTTCGGAAAGCAATAAGCCGCATGATGTAAGGCTCGTTTATCTTGCCTGTGCTTTTATAGTGGCACACAGAGGACATTTCCTTAACGGTGCTGACGAAAACAATGTACAGGCAGTTCTTGATTTTGATTCTTCTTATTGCGAATTTACGGATTGGTTTAAGTCAAACGATATAGAGGATAATCCTTTTTCTGAAAGTGTAACGAACGAGTTTTCTGTTATTATCCGCAAGAAGATAGGCATAACGGCAAAGGAGAGGGAAATCAAGAATCTGCTGTTCGGAACTACAAAGACACCGGATTGCTATAAAGACGAAGAATATCCGATAGATATTGACGTTCTTATAAAGTTTATATCGGGAGGAAAAACAAATCTCGCCAAGCTGTTCAGAAATCCGTCTTATGATGAACTTGATATACAGACTGTAGAGGTCGGAAAAGCAGATTTTGCAGACACTATTGATTTACTGGCTTCTTCTATGGAAGATACCGATGTTCCTCTGCTTTCTGCCGTAAAAGCAATGTATGACTGGTCGTTGCTTATTGATGTATTGAAAGGTCAAAAAACAATTTCCGATGCCAAGGTGTGCGAATACGAACAGCATAAATCGGATCTTAAGGCACTTAAGTACATAGTCCGTAAATATCTCGACAGGGCTCAGTACGATGAAATATTCCGCACAGCCGGTGAAAAGCCGAACTATGTCAGCTACTCATATAATGTAACAGATGTCAAGTTAAAGCAGCTTCCGTCAAACTTTAAAAAGAAAAATTCTGAAGAATTTTGCAAATATATCAAAAGCAAGCTTGAAAAGATAAAACCCGAATCAGACGACGAGGCGGTATATAATGAACTGATTGAAAAGTGCAACAGCAAAACACTTTGTCCAAAGCAGGTTACCGACGAAAACCGTGTTATTCCGTACCAGTTATATTATCATGAGCTGAGCATGATACTTGATAAAGCATCGGCTTATCTTGATTTTCTCAACAAGACGGAGGATGGTATTTCTGTAAAGCAAAAGATTCTTACGCTTATGAAATTCAGAATACCTTATTTTGTGGGACCTTTGGTAAAAAGAAATGAAACCGACAATGTGTGGATAGTACGCAAGGCTGAAGGAAGAATATATCCGTGGAATTTTGAAAACATGGTTGATTTCGATAAATCCGAAGATGGATTTATCAGAAGAATGACCTGTAAATGCACATATCTTGCCGGTGAAGATGTCCTTCCTAAATACTCGTTGCTGTATAGCAAATATACTGTTTTGAATGAGATAAATAATATCAAAGTCAACGGTGAAAAGATTTCACCGGAGTTGAAGCAGGATATATTCAATGAGCTGTTTATGAAAACGTCAAGAGTGACGGTCAAGAAAATCACGGAATTACTTAAGCGAAAAGGTGCATTCAGCGAAGAAAAAGGTGATTCGTTAAGCGGAGTTGATATTAACATAAAGTCTTCGCTTAAGTCATATCTTGATTTCAGAAGGCTGCTCGAGAATGGATTTCTTTCAGAAAACGATGTTGAGAGAATAATTGAGCGTATTACCGTTACTACAGATAAGCCGAGACTTGTTTCATGGCTAAAGGCCGAGTATTCCGATTTACCCGCAGAGGATATCAGATATATAAGTCGTCTTTCGTATAAGGACTATGGCAGATTATCAGCTAAACTGCTTACAGGCTGTTATGAGCTTGATACGAATACCGGTGAGATCGGTGGCAGAAGCATTATTGATTTTATGTGGGCTGAGAACATCAACCTAATGCAGATTCTGTCAGATTCATACGGCTACAAGAGCTTTATAGAAGAAGAAAACAAAAAGTACTATATGATCAATCCTACGGGCAGCATTGCACAGACTCTTCGTGAAATGTATGTATCTCCGTCGGTATCCAGAGCTATTATCAGAACAATGGAGATAGTTAAGGAGCTTCGAAAGATAACAAAGAAGGATCCGGATAAGATTTTCGTAGAGATGGCAAGAGGCGGCAAGCCAGAAGAAAAAGGAAAGCGTACTTCATCAAGAAGAGAACAGATAGAGAAGCTGTATGATTCTGCAAAAGCATTTGTCAGTGATGAAGATATATCGCATCTGAGATCGCAACTTGGCAGCCTTTCCGATGAACAGCTCAGAAGCGAGAAGTACTATCTTTATTTTATCCAGTTTGGAAAATGTATGTATTCCGGTGAGGCTATAGATTTCAGTCGTCTTGGCGATAATCACTGCTACGATATTGATCATATCTTTCCTCAAAGCAAAATAAATGATGATTCGCTTCATAACAAGGTGCTTGTAAAATCACAGCTTAACGGTGAGAAGTCGGACGATTATCCGATAAAAGCTGAGATAAGAAATAAAATGCATCCGCTTTGGAAAAATCTGTTTTATCGTGATCCTAAAAATCCGACAGACAAGGTAAAATATGAGAGATTGACACGTTCAACGCCGTTTACCGAAGATGAGCTCGCAGGATTTATTGAACGTCAGCTTGTTGAAACAAGACAGTCAACAAAGGCTGTTGCAACGCTGCTTAAAGAAATGTTCCCTGACAGTAAGATTGTTTATGTAAAAGCAGGACAGGTTTCGGAGTTCAGACATGATTTTGATATGCTGAAATGCAGAGAGATAAACGACCTGCATCATGCTAAGGACGCTTATCTGAATATTGTTATCGGTAATGTCCATGATGTCAAGTTTACTTCCAACCCTATGAACTTTGTTAAAAATGCCGACAAGCATTATACAATCAAGGTCAAGGAAACGCTTAAGCATAAGGTTTCAAGAAACGGTGAAACGGCATGGAATCCTGAAACGGATTTTGATACGGTTAAACGTATGATGAGCAAAAACAGTGTGAGATATGTACGTTATTGCTATAAGAGAAAGGGAGGGTTCTTTAATCAGAATCCCGACAGAGCCGGTAATCCGGATCTTGCAAGGTTAAAGAAAGATCTCGACCCGGTGAAATACGGAGGGTATAACAGCAAGAGTATTTCATGCTTTTCTTTAATCAAATGTACAGGAGTCGGAGCGGTTATCATTCCGGTAGAATTATTATGTGAAAAGCGTTATTTCTCTGATGACAGTTTCGCAAGCGAATACGCATATTCTGTACTTAAAAACGCATTGCCGGCTAAAAACATTGCAAAAATATCAATCGATGATATATCGTTTCCGCTGAAAAGAAGACCAATAAAAATTAATACGCTGTTTGAGTTTGACGGTTATCGTGTGAATATACGTTCAAAAGATAGTTATCATTATTTTACTATTTCATCAGCAATGGCTGCAATATATTCAAAGGATACATCTGATTACATTAAAGCTGTATCATCGTATATCGATAAAAGTGATAAAGGCAGTAAATTCAAGCCCGGAGAAGCTTTTGACGTTTTATCAAATCTTAAAGTGTACGATGAGATAGCTAAAAAGTGTATTTCTGAGCCTTTCAGCAAAATAAACAAGCTTGCGGAAGCCGGAAAAAAGATGGAAGAAGGAAGAGATAAGTTTGCAGAGCTGTCTATTATAGAACAGATGAAAACTTTGCTGTTACTTGTGGATGTTTTAAAAACAGGACGAATTAACACGTGTAATCTGAAACCGGTTGGTGGTGTAGAAAGCTATCACACCGAAAGAATGTCTGCTATATTAAAGAATACTAAATATAGTGACATCAGAATCATTGACCAGTCACCGACAGGCTTGTATGAAAAGAAGTCTGACAACTTACTTGAGCTATGAGCTGGAGGACTGTAATTGTGACCGGAAGAGCCAAGCTTGATAAGAAGCTTGGCTTCATGGTCGTGAGAAGTGAAGAAAATATCAAGCGTGTATTATTGGATGAAGTATCGGTGCTTATAATTGAGAATTGTGCGGTATCGATAACCGCAAGTCTTATCAACGAGCTTGCAAATCGCAAGGTGAAATTGATATTTTGTGATGAGAAGCATAATCCTTCGTGCGAAATGCTGCCTTTATACGGCTGCCATAACTGTACGGCAAGGGTGCGTGAACAGGTGAAGTGGGACGAAGATGTCAAAGCGTATATATGGACAAGCATAGTCAGCGAAAAAATACGCAATCAGGCTCGTGTTCTTCAGGAATTCGGTCATGAAAAAGAAGCAGGGATGCTTAAGGGATATATAGACGAGATTGAACTCGGCGATGAAACCAACAGGGAGGGTCATGCCGCAAAAGTATATTTCAATGCGCTTTTCGGAAAAGAGTTTTCAAGAAACGCTGATAATGTAATTAATTCCGCACTCAACTACGGATACAGCATAATACTTTCCGCATTCAATCGTGAGATTACATCTAACGGATATATTACACAGCTCGGATTGTTCCACGATAATATGTTCAATAATTTTAATCTTGCCTCTGATCTGATGGAGCCGTTCAGAACACTGATAGATCGTTTTGTCAGAGAAAAGAACTATCGCATTTTTACCTCAGAGCAGAAACGTGAGATTATAGGAATATTGAATGAAAGCGTAATAATCAATAATACTGAGCAGTATGTTACAAATGCCGTTAAAATTTATTGCAGAAGTGTATTTGACGCAATAGAGGAGAACGATGTTTCGCTGATAAGATTTTATCGTGTTCGGAATTTAAAAACGGAGATAAAATGAGTTACAGATATATGAGATTACTTGTACTTTTTGATTTGCCGGTTACGACCACAGAGGAACGCCGGGAATACACAAAATTCAGAAAATATCTGATCAAAAGCGGTTTTATGATGTTTCAGGAATCGGTTTACTGCCGTATGGCATTGAATCGCACAGCGGCAAGACTGATATCCGACGGAATCAAACGTAACAGTCCTCCGGCGGGTATTGTGTCTTTGCTGTGTATAACGGAAAAACAATTTGCGGATATGGAATATATTACAGGCGAATTTGTATCCGATGTTATAGACAGCGACGAAAGGCTGGTGATTTTATGACGTTTGCCTATTCGCAAATTGAATTATATGTTGACTCGGAGGATAAAGTCCTGACGTTGATAATTGAACATCCGGATTTCTTTTACACGGTTCTGAATGATATAAACGATCAGATAGAAGGAGGAACAGGATTTTCTGTTATATCGTGCAACGCAAAACTAATATCATTCGCTAAACAAGCAACGATGATAACGGAATTTGTGCCGTTTGAAATGAACCGTAAGGAGCTCATTTCCAAATTGTATGCGCATTTGAAAAAATGCTCTGTTAACGAAGACATGTTTATCAGAACAAACGAAATGCTGTCTGCGACAGAGAGGTACATTTCTGAGTTGGCACAGTATGCAGAAGGTGAATTTGTTACGGATGAGATATGCGATGTTACGCCTTTGTTAAAAATGTTCGGACTTAAATTTGTGGACAGCTATGATACTTTGGAGGAAAAGCTTTTGGAGTTTTTTCTTGCAATGACCGAGTATGCCGGTAAAACGGTGTTTATATGCGTGAATCTTCGCAGCTGTCTTTCTTTGCAAAAAGCAGAAAAGCTGTTTGAATCTGTTATTGAGCACGGAATACAACTCTTGTGTATCGAATCGTCCGACAAAGGAAAAACGAGATTCGAAAAAAGAGTAGTTATTGATGATGATTTGTGCGTTATATAATTGACTCATAATAGAAAATGTGATATTATAATGATAGTTTCTACCCTGTAGATACACGGCGAGTAGTGTCGCTTTTCCAAATTTGAGGTTTGAGAGTAGTGTAAATTTATAGGGTAGTAAAACGTTTAGACTGTCAAGTAGCGGTGTGACACCGTTTGAGAGTAGTGTAAATTTATAGGGTAGTAAAACTCAAACCGTACAGTTGCTACATACTGCCCAGTTTGAGAGTAGTGTAAATTTATAGGGTAGTAAAACACTCGGACGCTGTGCCGACAGCGGTAAAAGTTTGAGAGTAGTGTAAATTTATAGGGTAGTAAAACGCACTATATCAGCTACAGTTATAGATATGTGTTTGAGAGTAGTGTAAATTTATAGGGTAGTAAAACATCCCTGTGCAGTGAGCGTAAGTACACAGCGTTTGAGAGTAGTGTAAATTTATAGGGTAGTAAAACACCTGCGCATAAACTGTAGGCATTGCATTAGTTTGAGAGTAGTGTAAATTTATAGGGTAGTAAAACATTGTTGTTCCAGTCTGCTCCTTTTACAACGTTTGAGAGTAGTGTAAATTTATAGGGTAGTAAAACAAATCTGTACAGATTATGTTCAGTAACATCGTTTGAGAGTAGTGTAAATTTATAGGGTAGTAAAACGAGCGCAAGAGAAATAAGAAAAGATGACACGTTTGAGAGTAGTGTAAATTTATAGGGTAGTAAAACATATGGACACAAGTACAATTGTTCAGATTGGTTTGAGAGTAGTGTAAATTTATAGGGTAGTAAAACGTCGGCGATGGCAAACCTTTTGTTGCGGTTGTTTGAGAGTAGTGTAAATTTATAGGGTAGTAAAACAGAGGATATTCTCGCCGAAGGAGCGGCACTGTTTGAGAGTAGTGTAAATTTATAGGGTAGTAAAACAACTTGCTGACGGTACGGCGAGTTTGCGTTGTTTGAGAGTAGTGTAAATTTATAGGGTAGTAAAACTCGGGCTGTGTCTGTTCCATCCGCCAGGCGTGTTTGAGAGTAGTGTAAATTTATAGGGTAGTGAAACCGTCATTAAATCAGCTTCATCTGTATGTTCGTTTGAGATTTGAAGGGCGGTAAAATGGGGGGGGAACGATACATTACTCAAAAAACGGAACACATCTTGTACCTGCGGCACCACTGAAAGGAAATAAAAAATAATGGTTGATTCATTAACGCTGTACAATGCTCAGTTTCACAAAGTCAAGCTGACAGAAACAGACGGCGCAGTTCATATCGAAACGGCTATTCTGTACGAAAGCAAAGATGATAGCGACGAAGGCGTAGCAACAATAGGGCTTACAAATGGTTATTATTATAGGACCGATGAAATAAGTTCTATTGAGATACTTGATTGAGTTTAAATGCGGTGCAAAGAATCCGGATAGTCAAATCCGTATAGTCGGAATTGATTGCAGAAACCGATTATGTGCTTTGCACTTACAAATAATTTGCTGCACCACAGCAAAGGAGGCAAATTAAATGGAATTGTTGAAAAAATGCAATTTTGTATTATTAGCTCTTTTTATATGGGGTTTGACAGTTTTATACAACGGCGTAATCATAAATTATTTGGCGAATCTGCTTCTTTCTTTTTCCAATCCGTCTTGGCTTGGATTTATAGTGCATATATTGATACAATTATTGATTATATGCATACCGACAATAATTGTGATAAAGTACCTTGATTTAAATGTAAAACAGTTGTTGTTTTCAATTCCGGTTATGTATCTGTTGTTTGCGGTTTATTCTCCCCCTGCCTTATATATGTTTGTATTTACGGGTGAATGGAATGGCTTCTGGCAACAATCTCATCCTGCTATGTCTGCGTGGATGGCTTCGTTGCTGATTACTTTACAATACGGCATTGTGATTTCTATAACAAAATTAATTGTTTATTTAAAAGCGACATCAGAATGAATAGGCAAAACGGAAATTGTTGGATTTATAACGAGCGGAGATACATCTTCAGGATTGGGTCGATTGCTGTAAGGAGGGATTACGAATGACAGCACAAATTGGTGATATATATAAATATAAAAAGAAAGAGTTCACCGTCGTGGCTCTATCTTCTGTGATGCTGTTTGACCCAAAGAATTACGGAATGGAGCCACATGCCAGTTCGACTGCTTGTTGGCGGGGATATTGGTGTGAATATGCGATTGAAGATGATGAATTGTTGCTGAAGGATTTGTACCTTTACAATTCAGATGATAAGTATCCGCCGTTAAACGGCGTAGAGGTATCACTGCCGGAGTTTAAGGAATACAAGATAGTTGATTGGGTTCAATTGTTTATACAGACTGAAAATCACAACTAGTAGAATGAACATATATTATGGACTTAATGTAGGTTTGTTAAGTAATTCTATTTAAAAATCAAAACAAATGAAAGGGCGTTTATTATGTTTCGCAAAATCAAGCACGGGTTTGACAGGAAAGGTAAAAGGGCGGTTGCGCTGTTAGCAACGATAACATTGCTATGTAGTTTCACGGGATGTTCTAACGGTGAAACACCATCTCCAACGGACCGCAATATAACCTCGGTCGGTGTGTCGAATAGCGTAAATGAAACCGGATTTGACATTGATAGAGTTAGAAAAAGTATTGTCATTAAAGGACAAACGATTGAAATTCCCGTTAAACTCGGCGAAATACCAGAGGGTTGGAGCTACAAATTATATGACGAGAAGGACGTTTACCTTCGGGATAATCAGTTCTTGGCAACAATGTATTACAACGGAAATGAAATGTATATAGCCGCTTTGGAAAACTACAACAAAAATAAACCTGAAGAAAGTATCATCTATAATTTAACAATATATGAAAGCGATTGTTCGATTGATGGATTAGTTCCGTCTGAAACCACAAAGCAAGAAGTGGTTAAAAGATATGGCGAACCGCTCTCCGGAGTAGGTAATGAGCATTATTATTACTATGGCATAGTAAATGGCGAAAATAAAACCGGCGGTAGGCTTAATGATCATAGTATTGGCGTGAGGTTTACCGAAGATGATCTCATTAAATCGATCAGCATAACCTATGCCGATTTGATTGTTAATTATTGATGAGAGAAAAATAATACAGCAAAAGAATTTTAGTGTGGACTTAGAAAAGGAACTTACGGATACATCTTCAGGATGGGGGCGATTGCTGTAAGGGACACATCGGACACTTTAAAATCAAAACGGTTTGCAGATGGCTGACCCGATTCAGCCGCCTGCAAACCGTTGTTTTATATTTTAACCGTGAACATAAGCATATTGGTGTTTTGTTTATCTGCGGTGTCGGTGCGGGATTCTGAGGCGGTTGCAGATACATTTTCAGCGGTTATCGAGCCTTTGTGGAGTTCGGCTATTGCCTGAGCCACCGATAAGCCTATGCCGTAGCCGCCGTTTTTCTGCGTTCTTGCGCTGTCGCCCCGGTAAAAGCGGTCGAACAGCTTTTCGGGGTGGTCAATAGGCTCGCAGGTGTTGGCGATGCTGAGTGTTATGTTCTTTTCGCTGCCGTAAAGCTCAGCCCTTATGACACCTCCGCTTTCGGTATATTTGACCGCATTGTCAAGCAGTACCGTCATAAGCTGTACTATACTGTCACGGTTGCCGCTGAGCCTGATGCCTTTTTTGATGTCCTGTTCAATCATTATGCCTTTGAGGGCGGCAGGCTCTATAAATGCACCGACGGTATCTTCTGCCGCAGTGCTTATATCGAATTCGCACATCGTGAGCTTTGTTGAGCTTTCATCCATTTTGGCAAGCATAAGCAGATTCTGCATAAGTCCGCTGAGTCTGAGCGTTTGCGCACGGATATTTTTGCTCCACTTGTTTTCGCCGTTGTGAAGCTCCATTGCATCTGTATTGGCAAGGATAATGGCAAGCGGCGTCTTTATTTCGTGACCTGCGTTTGTAACAAACTGCTTTTGCTTTTCAATGCTTCGTGCAACAGGGGCGATAGTTTTGCGGGAAAGAAGAATTACGAGCAGCAGCATCATAAGCCAGCCGAATATGCCTGCACCGACCGATATAAACAGTACGGTAAAGAAGGAGCTTATCTGCATACCGTTGTCAAGCAGGATGATAACCTTTCCTTCTGCACGCTTAGTTTCGCTTATCCTGTACTGAAAGCCGCTGTATGTGCCTGTTCCCGCAGCGGTATTTTTAAGTGCTTCGGCAATAGCGGCCGCTTCTTCCTCGGTAAGCGAGGATATATGAGTTACATCCGTCCTTATGATATTTCCGTTTTTGTCGATCGCAACTGCAGCATAGCGTGCAGAATCCACTGCGTTTTTATCGTGTCTGCCAAAGCCGTTGTTCTTTTTATCGTCGGGCGGTTTAGTGCCGTTTATGCTCTGCGGGGGCTGAGTATTGTCGGTTGTATCTGCATTCCACTTTGTTGAGGTTTCAAAGCTGTAGCAGAGCATTTCCATAAGCCTGTCGTTATCGCCACTGGTGGTGAGATAATTGAAAACGTTTATTCCGCCGATGAGCACGACAAGCAGAATTGTTACCGCTGTCATAGCGGATATGATAAACTTTTTCTGCAGCTGTTTTACCATCAGTCAACATCCCCGATCTTTGCAATAGTATAGCCAACACTGCGCTTGGCTCGGATTTCAATATCCGCACCGATAGCGGCAAGACGTTTTCTTACATAGGATATATATACCCATACTGCGCCGCTCTCTGCATCGCTCTCATAGCCCCAGACCTTTACGAGAATATCCTCAGTGGAAAGATAGATGCCCTTGTTGAGCATAAGAAGCTCCATCAGCTTGTATTCTATCTTGGGCGGGACAATAGACTGCAACGGTCCTTTAAGCTCACAGCTGCTGAGATTGAGCGACACATTGCCGAATGTCATTATAGCGGGTGTAAACCTGTCTTTCCTGCGGAGCATTGCTCTGACACGGGAAAGAAGCTCGCCCATTACAAACGGCTTCGGAAGATAATCGTCTGCACCCATATCAAGCCCCGCTATCCTGTCCTCGACCTCAGCCTTTGCGGTAAGCAGGAGAATGGGAGTGGTGTTCCCCTCGCTCCTTAGTGTTTTAAGCACCTCCAAGCCGCTCTTTTTCGGCATCATTATATCAAGAATTATCCCGTCATACTGTTCGGCTCTTGCGTAATCAAGAGCGTCGGCACCGTCATAAACCGTGTCTACCGTATAATTATGATAGGTCAGAATGTCGGTTACAGCCTCAGCCATACTGACCTCATCTTCTGCAAACAGGAGCTTCATAATATCACCGTCCTTTATGATATTGATATTATAGTGCGGTTAGCTTAGAACAGCCTTAGAGCGTATAAGATTTTGTGTGAAATCTGATGTCGGATGATTTGCAAGGATTGATTTACGGGTTGCTGTCTTTGCCTTTTTTGTAAGTTAATAAAGGCAGAGCAAAAAACAAGAAACACGCTCCAAGACTACATACAGCGGCTACGATATGCCCCTTAAATAAGTTTATGACCATACAGATGAGAAGGAATGCTGAAAAAGCAAAACCGCAAATGGCGATGCATTTTTTCATTTGTTGTCCCTTCGAGTAAGTTTTGTTTAAGGCTATACCGCATAATTATTGTCGTGCGATTGCGCAGTCAGATTTTTCGTCAGATTGTATAAATTGAGTGCGGGCAGGCTGGCGCCTGTCAAGCAAAATTTGCGCAAGATGGCGGAAAATATGCAAGCAAGCGTGCGGCAAAGGCGAAAGCCGTTAATTATGCGGTGTTGCCTTTAATAATCATTGATTATATTGTATCATAACAGGGCGTTTTTTTCAACAGCTCAGCATTTACTTATATCCGGCGAACGTTGCCGGAACAATCAGGCATATACAAAAAAAGCTGCCGCAGTGCGACAGCTTTTAAAAGCATTAATTATTCTGCAGATGTTTCTGTGCTTGTTTCAGATGAAGACTCGGCTACTGAGGAATCAGCAGAAGAAGCGTCAGATGAAGAAGCGGAAGAATCTGTCGATGAAGCATCGGAAGATGCCGATGAAGCTGACGAATCGTCACTTGTAACGGAAGATGTTACAGATGATGTTGCGGAGCTTGTTGTCGAAGAATTATTCGACTTGTTGAAGTTACCGCTGTACATAACGATGAAGTTAACAACGAGAGCCACAACAAAGAAAATCACTGCGGCAATCTTTGTAAGTCTGTTCAGCTTAGCCTCGTTTGAACGGCCTGAATTTCTCTGATAATAGTTGTCTGCACTACCGCCTGTAATCGTCTGCGACATACCCTGCTTTGTATCCTGCATAAGTACCACGAGTACGATGAAAACACAGGCAACAATCAGAACAATAGCACTGATTATTTCTAATATTCCCATTTATATGTCCTCCTTATAGGAATACGGGTATGTCCGAGATCTGTTTATCGTACAAACCCAAAATTATTCTAACACGCAAATGCTATTATAACATAAAAGGAAATGAAATGCAAGTGTTTTCGGGAATTATTTTAAAGCGGAAAGAGCTTTTTTTCCTATATCGTGGCGGTAATGTGCCTTTTCAAAGCTGATCGTATCCACTGCCTTATAAGCTGTGTCGAGTGCTTCCTTTAATGTATCGCCGTAAGCGGTAATGCCGAGAACACGTCCTCCTGCCGTAAGGAACTTTCCGTCCTCCAGCTTTGTGCCTGCGTGGTAAACGAATGCACCTTCGCACTGACCGTTTTCGTCAAGTCCGCTTATCACCTTGCCTGTTTCATACTTTTCGGGGTAGCCGCCGCTTGCCATTACAACGCAGGCGCATGATTTATCGCTCCACTTGATGTCAAGCGTATCGAGCTTTTCTTCCCAGACAGCTTCGATTATATCCATAATATCTGTTTCAAGCAAGGGGAGAACCACCTGTGTTTCGGGATCACCGAAGCGGCAGTTGTACTCAATTACCTTAGCACCGTTCGGGGTCAGCATAAGACCGAAGTAAAGGCAACCCTTGAACGGTCTGCCCTCAGCCGCCATAGCCTTTATAGTAGGCAGGAATATCTTTTCCATACATTCCTGCTGTTTATCGGGGGTGTAGAGGGGGTTTGGAGCAATCGTACCCATTCCGCCTGTGTTAAGACCCTCATCGTTGTCATAAGCACGCTTGTGATCCATAGAGCTTATCATAGGCTTTACTGTCTTGCCGTCTGTGAACGCAAGAACGGTTACCTCGGGGCCTGTCATAAATTCCTCGACAACTATTTCACTGCCGGATTTGCCGAATTTTCCGTCAAGGAGCATTGAACGTACTGCGTTTTCTGCCTCCTGCTCGTCCTTTGCGATTATAACGCCCTTGCCGAGTGCAAGACCGTCACACTTGATAACGGCAGGGAAGCTGTTCTGCTTTTTGATATATGCTATAGCCTCGTCTGCGTCCGTGAAGGTTTCGTAAGCCGCAGTGGGAATGTTGTACTTCTTCATCAGAGCCTTTGAGAAAACTTTACTGCCCTCAAGAATAGCGGCATTTGCTCTCGGTCCGAAGGTCTTGAAGCCCTCTGCGTTGAGCTTGTCCACCATACCCATAACCAGCGGATCGTCGGGGGCTACGAATACATAGTCGGGTCTGAGCTTCTTTGCAAGCTCGACACAGCCGTCAATATCGGTTGCCTTTACATTAAAGCACTCGGCATATTTCGAGATACCGCCGTTGCCGGGTGCGGCATACAGCTTGTCTACCTTCTTAGATTTTGCAAGGGCTGTTATTATGGCGTGTTCTCTGCCGCCTCCGCCTATTACAAGTACGTTCATGTTAAAAATACCTTTCTTTCTTTTGATTTATTCATTATTCGATGATAAGGCCAAGCAGCTTTGCGAACATTGCCGCCTGCCACACATCGACCTTTGCGCCTTTTAGCTCCGCTCCCGTATCGGAAACGGTAAGACCTTCGATATTACAGGAGGTGAAGTCAAGCCCTGCGAGCTTTGTGCCGAAAAACACAGACCTTGCCAGCGTAACGTTTTTAAGCTCCGTCTGTTTTATCTCGCAAGAAGAAAACAGAGCGGAGGAGAAGTCGGTATCTGTCACAGCTACCGATTGCAGCTTTGAACGCTGAAAATCCGACAGCTCAAAGCTGCCGCCGTCAAAGCTGACATTTTTATAAAACGAGTATTTGAAAGCTGTTCCGACCGCTTTACAGGAGATGAACGAGCAGGCTTTGAAATAGCTTTCGGAAAAATCGCTGTTCGAAATATCGCAGCCCTTGAAAACGCAATCTATAAAAGTGCATCCGGAAAAATCGCAGGCTGTAAAGCGGCATCCGTGGAACAGGCAGTTTCTGAAACAGATGGCTGAAAAATCTGTTTCGGCGCATATCAGCCTCGAAAAATCCGCCGCAATAAAATCCGATTCGTCATCACGCACTTTTGAAAGCTCGGCATCAATATCTGCTACCGTAAAAAGATTATCGGGCAGCTTCGGAGCGGTCAATGACGCAGATAATAACTTTGACTCTGCTGTCATGTGTTTAACGAATTGTCGAATGACATTGACCCGAGTGTGTATTCAAGCGCCTTTGTGACAGCTTTTTCGTTATCGTCAAGGTGCAGTGCTATCAATGTGTACACTTTATTGCCGTGACGGGCAAAATATATGTGCTGTGTTGCGGCAACCGAAAAATCTCCGTCCGAAGATTTTACAGTTGCGTAAAATGCATCGGTGTTGCCTATTTTTATCATACTCTTGGTCGATGAATCGACATTATCACCGACGGCGTAATAGCTCATAAATTCCTCGCCGATCTCGGCTACCGTTCTGCCTTTAGTATCTTCGTCCTCATCACTGCACATAGCAACGATATTAGATGTGACCTCGCTGTCATCGGAATAATGTACAAGATAAAGCTCGTTTTTATCTTCCTCATATTCACTGATGCCGGTATTGAAGTATACTCCGTCATCGTACATCAGAGAGAATTTGTTTACTTTATGTCTGACAAGACTTCCTACAGGGGTATACTTTGCAGGGGCAGGGGACGGTTTTTTTGTTTCGGGCTTTGCGGTCGTTGTTTCCGCTTTTGTTGTTTGCGTTGATGTTGCCGCAGTAGTTACTGCGGTGGTCTGAGGTGTCACTGTCTGGGGAACGGGGGTCGTTGACGATGTGGTCTGATTTTTTGGAGTGAAGTAAGGGGGATTTTCAATCGTTTTGGAGCAACCGCACATTCCTGCAAGAATTGATGCGGCGCAAATCAATAATAGTGCTTTTTTCATCGGTCTTTCCTTTCTTCCGCTTTTATCGGCGGATGTTGAAGAATATAGAACGGTGTGGACTCTATGGTAAAAAATTCAGCGCATGACGGCATGATATAACGGAAGAACAGCGTGGTATTTTTTGTCGTAACAGTAACAGTATAGCCTTTTTGCTTTGTAAACAAGGTCATAGGCTTGTAGGTCACGTTTTCTATGTCCGAGTACCTGAAAATATATGTATGGCGTTTGCTTGCTATACGCATAAGACGTTCATCGGCGTAGTAGCTGTACTGCTGTTCGCCACCTGCAACTATGAGTATATACCATATCGGCAGTATCGGCAGAATTACAGCGAGAGCAATTTTGATTATTATGATTGATGTGTTATTTGATGCTGCGCCTCCGTTAAATAATACGTTGAGAGTATACGGGGCAATCATCGCTTCGATTATACACGATATGATTATTTTCAAATGTGCAAACGCAGACAGTACCCGAAACGTGCCGCTCTGCCTGAATTCAAATCTACCGTCAAGGATGTCTTTATCTGTGTAAGTAAAGTGCATAGTGATACCTTTATCGGAATTTAAAAATAACGGGCGGACGTGCCGCCCGTTTAGCTTGTAGAAAAAGTTTATTTTTTAAAAATAGAGCAAACTCTCTAACCCTAACCCCAAACCCCTTCCCCTCGG
>ULYL01033605.1_pt1 | contig 17548 bp, 10 predicted proteins | sample 1962211 | NCBI WGS metagenome assembly ULYL01 (sample SAMEA4835864, study PRJEB28245) | human gut metagenome | biome: gut microbiome; material: fecal sample | place: Denmark | collected 2008
TTATAAGTAAGCGTTTCTTGTTTCAATTCAAGGTCTGCGCCCGCTGTGGTTGTGCCGGGAATAAGTACCGCCGATACGGAATACGTGCCTACTTTCACATTTTCGAAATTCAGTTCGCCGTTTTTAACCGTTGCGGTATAGCTCGTTTCGGCATTTGCTTTGTTCGTAAGCGTAAACTCCACGCCGTTCAAGCCGAGTTTTGCGGCATCGGAAACCGTAACTTTCACGTTTTCAAAAGCCGTAACTTTCTTGAAATTCGCCACGTACTCTGCGTTACCTTTGATGTAGCCCGCGTTTTCTTCTTTCCAACTCGTAAACTGATACACCGCGTCATCATCGCTTATCTTTTGGGGCGTTTTCAGCGGATCACCGTAATTTCCCTTCTGAGAATCGACTTCGTTGCCTTCTTCGTCTTTGATCATAACCGTATATTCGTTTGCATCAAGATATGCCTGCAAAGCCGCTTTTTTTGTTGCGTCGGTTTCCGTCTTTAACAGTTGATACGCCACCTCGTCGATCGAACGCTTCACCGTTTCGGTATATACTACTTTTTCCGCGCCGTCTTCGGTATATTTTAAATATCCGCGCGCCCAGATCACATTGTTATAATCGTTTACGGGAATTTTCGTAAGCACCACCGTCGAGCGGACCAAAGTATCATTCTCGGTATCAGCGTTCCACGCGTTAAGCGCGTCGTTATACGTGGCGTTGATCTGCGCTTTTTTCGTAGACAACGTGATTTCCGTACTGTCAGCCGCGTTTGCGATTTCCGTTTCGGGAATGAGAATAATACCCGTTTCAAGGCTTGTTTTCGCCCGATACGTTTCCCATTCCGTTTTCGACATAGAAATGCCGAAACGAATACCCGAATTGCTATCTTCATCGGTGGTGTAGCGAATCGACGCGCCGAGCATTTTGAAACTTGTCTGCGTAGATTCTTCCGCGCCCGCTTCCGCGTTTGCCGACTCTTTCTCGGCGGCGTTTAAGCCGAATACACCCGCCGCGCAAAGAGATAATGCGGCAACGGATAATGCTGAAAAAATTGTTTTCTTCGTCTTTTTCATTATTTCAATCCTCCCCAATCTGTTGTGTTCCACTCGACGATTACATCGCCTTCTACTTGTTGGCGATTGTCCTCCCCGCTCGTCCTTACAAAATCGTTATTCAATAACAGATTTTGCAAACTTGGCTTTTCATACTGCTTTTTGGTCATACTACGTACCTCCTCATAATTTTCGTGTTTTCACACGTTATTGATTTTTTGATACGCTTAGGATTTACACCCAGCCGCTCCAACCGCGATCTTCTTCTGCCGTGCCTTCTTTCGCGTAAATCACTTCGATTTCGTCGTAACCCGTTACGGTAAACTCGCCGCCGTTAGAAAGAACCTTGCCGTTTATCGTGATCGAAACGATGATATAGCCTTCGTTCGCTTTCACCGAAACTTTCACTTTTTCGCCGAGTTTCGGTGCGTTCGCGCTTTCGGAAAGAGTTACGCTGCCTTTCGCTTCATCGGCAAATACCGCGATTTCGGGCGCGGCGATTTTTTGCACTTCTTCAAGCTTTTTCCCTACTCTGAAATCGGAAACCGAATAAGCAAAACTTGTTTTCCAACGGTACGTGCCTACCCCGCAAATCGTATCGTAAGCGTTGCCGTCTTTGTCTTTATAAATAAAATCCGAAGCATACTCTTTCAACAGAGTGGTTTTATCCGCCGCATAGAAACAGAATGTAAGCGCGCCGTTTTCCGCTTTTTTCTGCACGAGATATATTCCGTTGCCGAACAATGCTTCCGTAACCGCTTTCCATTCGTTGTTTTCGATAGCGAACGTTCCGTCGGCGGCTACGCTGCCAAGCGTTGCAAACGTTTTCCATTCCTGCATTATACGCATTGTAAGCTTATTGCCGGCTACAAAGAATTGCAAGCCGTAGTACGTATCGCTCTCGCTTGTGAAAAGCGCGATACCGAAGCCGCTGTCAGTTCCAGCATTGCACATTTTCACCGCTTCTTCCGCTGTGAATTTCACCGCCGCGCCGAAATACGCTTCGCCCGAAATCGGATTGAATTTCACGCCGGTACCGTAATTCGCACCGCCTTCTTCGGGCATTGCAATCTGGTTGTGTTCGCCGAAACGGATCTCGGAAGCTGTACGTATTTTCGCCGCATCGCGGAACATTTTATAGGCTTCATATCGTGCGTATGCGCCGTTTTTAATCGTGAAATCGCCGCCTTCCGTGGTTGTGCCGGGAATCAATTCCGCAGTAACGGAATAATCGCCGTTTACAAGATCGGCAACGGCAAGTCTGCCGTTTTTCACAATGCCCGAATACACGACGGACGAATCAGCTTTGCTCGTAAACGTGAATTTTGCGCCGTTCAAGCCGAGTTCGCGAGCTTCGTTGATATAAATGCCGTCGGCGCGTTCCGCCGCCCGATCGGGATTGATAGTAACGCTCATATTTTTTACAACACCGCGGTTATTTTCGGTGATAAGCTGCGTTGCCGTGGTGCGAACGCGTGAAGTATAAAACGACACGCCCGTTACGTCGCCTGCGATTTCGGCTTCGTAAAGTTTAACGAGATTGTTCTGAGCGATTTCGGCATACGCCGTAACCACATCGCCCTGCCGATCGATCACGAAAGTAACGCCGTTCATCTTCTTTGCATAATTGAGCAAAGCGGAATATTTTGCGCGATTATCGTGAAAATAGAAATTCACCGCGGGTTTATCGCCCCACATTGCAAGATCGTTGCCGCGTACTTCAAGCCCCGTATAGAACGCTTGTTGCGAATTTGTATTCAAAATCACACGCAACGCGGCATAATGCGTGTTATAATCCGCGTTTTCGCTTGCCGCAGGGAAAAGGTGATCTGTGAAACCGAGAAAATAACGAAGCGTGAAATTTTCTCCGAGATTTTCGCTCGCCACGGAAGTTAAACCGTCGCCGGAAAGCGGCGCGTTCATTTCTACGCCGTCCGCACTAAGCAGATCCGTTTCTGTCAAAGTGGACAGATTTTTATCGGACACATTCGCCGTGAGAGAAATTTTTTCTTCTTTCAGCGTGGTTTCATCCGATTTTCTGAGAACGATTAGTTTATAATTCTCTCCACGTGGAACACTTGCGGAAAATTTACCCGTTGCCGCATCAAAGCCGCCGTCATACATATTCGTCCCATCGAAAAGTTTCAGATCGATTTGTTCGGACGTATACAGCGTTGTGTTTTTCAAAGAGCCGCCGACCGAAACGGTTTGCGCAGGGATCGCTTCAAACGTTGCCGCAATCGAAAGATTTTCTTTTGCGCCCGTAAGATCGATCACGGCTTTTCCGTTTTCGAAACGAATTTTATCGAGATAGTTTACGCCGTTCACTTTCAGCGTTTTTATGCGGTTGCCGTTATCCGCTTTTACTTCGAATTTCGCAGAACGATTGTCGATGATATTTTCGTAGCCTTTGGTTTCCGTTACCGTACCGCCTTCCGCCTGCACCGTATAATCGTAACCGATAAGTCCGTCGGCATTGAATTTATAATGCGTTGCCGGATTCGCCCAACTGCCGTATGCAAGAAGGTCGTATTTAGCGATAGTACACCAGTTTCTGCCGTCCTTTGCTCCGTTGCCGTAAGAAGAAATCAATACGGGATCAATACTGACAGACTGCGGCGCGCCGCTTAAACGAAGAAATTCATACGGTACAAAAAATTCAAGCGTATATTTATGACAATCTTCTGTATTTAACTCGCCCTCTGTGGTTGCGGCAAGATACGGATCGTACCCGCCCACGGCGTACATATTCCATTCGCCGTTCGAAAACGATTTCGCACGATGTTTCACACTATATTTACCGGACGGCATCAAATCAATTTCATACTGCGTCTGTGTTTCGATCGCCGTTTCGTTTACCGTGAGATACATTTCCACGCAACTGTTATTAAACGAATCGCGCAGCGAAGTATATTTCACGCTTACGCTATCGGTTACTTCAAAAGCGAAATAAAGTCCTTTCGTTCCAAACGCCGTGGTTGCGCGCACTTGTCCCGTTTCGCCGCCCACGTTTTTATTGACCGTAAGCCAGCGATTGCCAGAATAAATCGCGTCGTCGAATTTACCGTCGAGTGAAACGTTTTCATCGGTATCGGCTTTAACTTGCGGATTCTGAAATGTATACGGCGGCATTTCTTCGCCGCTTTTACAAGCGGCAAACCCTACTGCCGAAAAAGCGCAGAAAGATATGGTTGCCAACGATAAAATAACATTTTTTACGTGCTTTCTCATTAAAGTTCCTCCTTTTCCGATTTATTTGCCGAGCATACGAATTTCGGAAATGCCTACCGTCTTTCCCGCAGGTACGTTTACCGTAATTCTTGCCGTTTTCACTTTTATTTCGGAAAATTCGGCATACGCGCTTGCGCCGTGAACAACGGAAAGTACTATAATTTGCCCGTCTACATCGGCTGTTTCTGCATATTGTTCGAGATCGAATGCGATTTTCGAAATTTTATACGTTTTCTCTTTACCGTCTACCTCACAGACAAATTCCGCGCTCGCATCGAGAAACACTTTATTCGGATCTTTCGAATTATAAATCATCAACGCCCGAATAGCTTGCGGCTGATCGAAAGAAAATTCAAACGTCGTTGTTTCGGAAATTTCCGTTTCTTTCACATATTCCGATACAAACGCCGCGTCCACGATCGTATTCATCGAAAGAAATCCGTCCGTAAGATGTTTCACAGAGGAATTTACCGCAAGCGAGCCTTTCTTTACGCTCGCCTCTTTCCCTTCCAATATGTTTTTATATTCGCCGAAAATGGTCGGTTGTTCTGAAATCGTCGGACCGTTCACATACATCACATCAAGCGGATTGCCGTCTTTATCCGTAATCGACACCCATTTTACTTCGTCGATACTATATCCGCGTGCGCCTCCGCCCACCGTATAATCACGGTGCTTATGATAGCAAATATAAAGCTGTTCGCCCACAGTAACGAAACTGTGGTGTCCCGGTCCGGAAGTTCGGGGCGACGCGCCGCCGTCCGAAGAAATCAGAACGCCGTTTTCCGCTTCCGTCAGTTTACGGAAAGGTCCGAGCGGGGAATCGGAAACCGCTTGCACCACGCAATACGTGGCTTGCGCATATCCGTTTGCGGAATACGTAAGGTAGTATTTCCCGCCGTGTGAAATCACGAACGGTCCTTCGTTGCACCGCGTGGAAGGATATTCGTAGGTTACGAAAGGAGCGGAAACGGCTTCTTCTCCGTCTTTGGGGTGTTTTTCTTTAAGAAAATCCTCAACGGTATAGTAGCCGTGCATCGTGAGCAGCTTCATCGTGGAAAAATCGGGCGCGAGCCAACTGCTTTTGCCGTTTTCGTCTGTTTTCATTTTTACGCCGTAAACACGGTTTGCATAACCGTCGGCGTAATCCACTACCCAGTACAAATATTTATCGCCGTTATCGGCAACGTAAGGGTGCGGATCGATACCTTGCGCAAAACCGTGCGCCCGCAACGAATCAGAAAGACGATTGCCGCCTACGCCGATTCCTTCATTCTGCTCGTAATAATACCGCCCCGCTTGCGGATCGATATAGCAATATTCCGCATAATCCTGCGGATACGCAAATACATATCCTTCGGAATCAAGAAGTTCCAAAGAGTTTTCCAAAATTTCCGTTCTTCCCGCCGTTACGTTATAATCGTGATAGTAACCGCCGCTGACCGCCGCGTCGTCGCGGAAATTAACAAGTTCGAACGGTCCTTCGGGCGAATCTGCCGCCGCCACGTAAAGATTATACATTTCGCCGGTTTCTTCCTGTACGCCCTCCCCACCAGTTGTATCATTCGCACTTTTAGGCGTAGCCGAGAAAAACGCATAATACTGCTCTTCAATCTCATCGTAAATTACTTCGGCTGCCCATATATTCTGGTATGCGATATTCTTCGAAACCGTTTCCGCCAAATCGGATAATACGCCGTTTTTTGTGCTGAGCGTATTACCAACATCGCTCCAATTCACTAAATCTTTCGAGCGAAGCGTATACAATCTGTCTTGCGTGCGATACAGATAGTAGTACCCCGAACGCGCGGTATCGTCTAAAACAAACGGATCGGCAGAAGAAGCAAAATAGTCGTTTCTGTAAAACAATTCTTTATTGTATACGCTCTTGCCCGTAAGCGAATCTTTCGTTTCACCCTGATACGTTGAAAGCTCTTCGCCTTTTTTAGCGCATCCCGAAAGAGCAAATATCGCGGAAAACAAAAGCGCAAACGCAACGCGTGCAGTCCTCGTTTTTTTCATATATCGTTTTCTCCTTTATCCTGATTTCTTATTCTTTTCCCCCGCCCACAGCAACGCCGTCAAGGAAAAATTTCTGACAAGACAAAAACACTATCACGAGCGGCAACATACCGATAATAGAAGCCGCGCATTTTATTTCGTCGTTTTGCTTGAACGCATCCTGCAAATTTTTAATAGCAAGCTGAATCGGCACAAGCTCGTGGTTGCCCGTAAGATACAGCATCGGTCCTACGTAATTGTTGTAACCGCTTACAAAACCGAGAATAAATTGCGCCATAAACGACGGAATCGAGAGCGGAACGAGAATAGCGAAAAAGTTTCGCACCGTGCCGCTTCCGTCGATTTTCGCCGCTTCGAGAATTTCGTTGCTGATACCGTCAAAAAACGAACGAAAAAAGAAAATCGTTGTTGCGCTACCGAACATACCGGGAATTACCAACGGTAACGCCGTGCCGATCCAATTGAGCTTTGCATAGAAGATCATTTCCACGATCTGAAATGCGCCGAGCGGAATCATCATCGTGGCGATTTCAATTGCATAAATTTTTTCTTTTCCCGGCACGTTTAACTTCGAATAAGCGTATGCCGCCAACGCACTGACGAACGTACCGATCACAAGCGGCACACACGTTTGCCAGATTGAATTGAAAAAGCCGCGAAGCATCGAAGAATAGCCGTAAAAAATAATCGAAGTATCTTCGGTAAACACCGCCTTATAAGCACTAAACGTTATGGGCTTCGGTTTCCACACAAACCCCACCGTACTTTCCAACTGCAAATGCGGCGTAAGAGATGTAACGATTACCGTTAAAAACGGCGCGACGATGAAAATCGCATAAAAAATCAATGCAACATAAACGAAAATTCTACCCACGTTTACGCTGTGTTTCTCTTTCTTCTCGTGCGTAGTGGAAATAGAAATTTCACTCATTCTTTTCCCTCCTCTTCTGCAATCTGAACAATAAAAACGTAAGACTGCCCATCAACACAAACAACACCCAACTGACAACGCTTGCAAGATTCATTTGCCGCCTGCCGTTACCGAGAATATGCACATAATACATAAGGGTAAGCGCCATATCATCGATACCCGCTGTTTGCATCCAGTTGTCCGGCCACATAAGCACGGGAAACGTGAACGATAAGAAACCTGCGATTACGCCCTGAATCAATAAGAAAAACGTAGTGGGCGCGATTGCGGGAAGCGTGATATAATAGAATTTGTGCAATCCGTTTGCGCCGTCAATTTCCGCCGCTTCGTAGTAGGCGGGATTGATTCCTTTAAACGCCGCCTTGTACATTACGATTCCGTAAGCGGGCGAACTCCACACCGTGGCGAGAATAATCGCCCACGTGATGGTAGAAGGCTTTTCAAGATTTGCCAACCAATCGATCTGCGTACCGAGAATTGCGTTGAGAATACCGTTACGTGCATCGAATATCCACATCCACATACTTGTAACGGCTACGGCCGAACACACATAAGGCACGAAAAAGATCACTTCCAGCAAGCGCGAGCCTTTAATCTTCTGTGCAAGTAACGCCGCTACGATTAAAGCGATGAGAAGCGATATAATTTGCGCGGAATATACCCACAACGTGATAAGTATCGACTTATAAAATCTCGTATCGGTAAAAATCGCACGGAAATTCTGAAAGTTGTTCCATTTCAGCGAAGATATATCAAAGCCTTCCATATCGCAAAACTGCGCGGCAAATGAAATCAAAAGCGGAAAGCCGCGGAATATTACATATCCCGCAAGCGGCACGAGAATAAAAATCAATCCGATTACGCTTTCTGCGCCGATTCGCTTTCTCTTTCTGTTTTTCACGCACGCGTAAGGTTGTTTTCCTAAACCTGACATTGCGTTATCTCCTGTAAATTCTCAGCTTCATTGCGGCAAGATCGTTGTTTGCCGTACCCTTTTTATTCTGATAAAATTTCGTGAGTGTTTCCGCACCGAGACGAACGTTGTTATTCAGCTCGTTCGCCCAGTTCGTTACCCATTGTCCGTCCTCAAAATACGACCAGTCGCCTATATCGCTGTCCTCACCGGCAAAAGACGCCGCCCACACATTTTTAAACACTCTGTCCGAAGATGTAAGGTATTCTTCCGAAAATGCTACGGACGACTGATTCGGCACGAGATTGTTGCCTTTCGCTAACATTTTCTGTCCTTCCGGTCCAGCTAACCACGAAGCGAATTTAAACGACGCCTCATATTTGGAAGAATCGGCGTTCTTCGCAAGAATAAGTCCGTAATTATCGCTCGTTACGCATTGTCTGCCTTTCAATTCCACGCCCGAAGCCGATTTAGCGATTTTCCCCGTGTATGTTTCGCCGTCGTAGGTTTCGCCGATTGTCTTTAATTTCCCGTCAGAAGTCAGCGTTCCGCCTTCGTATTCGCGCCATTGATACATCAGCGTTGCGTCGAATTTTCCTTTTACTACACCGTCGTCAAGCGTAGAAGCCAAGGAAAACGCACCATATAAGAAAGGACTGTTTCCCGCGCGGAAATATTGACTTTGGTTTGTTCTCGCCACGTTGGCAAGCCCGTAGCCTTTATAATCCACGCCGTCAACCGAATCCACGGTTTTATCTTCCGTTACGCCAAGACGAGAGAATTCAAGAAACGCATCGTAAGTAGAAGGCAATTCGTGGAAAGTTTTATCATCGCCGATTTCGCTCGCGCTCACAGCGGCACGATCTTCGTAACGCACAACTTCGCCTTTATTGTAAACATTTCCGTTCAAGGTAACATTATCTTGCAATACAAGATAATTTGCCGTTTTATCGTCCAGAGTGAATACGTATTCTCCCTTTTCCGTATCCCAGCCGATTACATCGCCGCCTATACTCCACGCGTAATCAAACCAATATTCCAGCGCATACGAATACTCTACCGCGCTGTCATACGTTTTAATGTATTTGCAAAGGTATCTAAATTCATCCCAGTTCATTGCAATACGGTTATTCAGCACTTTATATACCGTTGCGCCCGTATCTTTATTCTGAGAAGAAGAAAGTGTGCCGTTTGACGGATCGGCTTTGTATTCCGCATAACCGTGCGGCTGATACGAAGTGCCGTGCGCGGCATTGTAGCTTTCCAATTCCGTTTCGGCAACAGAAATAATTTGTACGCCCGAACGCGCGAGTATTTCTTCGTTATACCAGATATAACTTGCAATTCTTCCGTTCGGAAGTCCTACGGTAGGCTGACCTTTTCCCGCCGTTTTTTTGCCCGTTTCGGGGTTGATTTTATTATCGTACATAAAACGGTACTTCATTGTTTCGGGAATTTCGTCCCACAACATCGTCGTTTTTGCTTCCGACGTAAGATACTCGTCAAGTTCGAGGCAATAGCCGAGCGATGCGTAAGTTTTTAAAAGTTTATCGCCGATATTCGCCACATTCGGCGCTGCAGAAGTTGCCAATGCAGATTGAAGCGTGGCGTCGCCTGCGTTATAATTTGCCGCAACGTATACGCCGTCCTCTTTGCCCTGTCCGTCGTTATACGCTTTGATCGTGTTTACCCAAGCAGTCGCAGTAGACGCGCTGCTCTGCGTCCAGAAATTCACGATCGTTCTGCCGTTTGCGCCGTTTTCGCCTCCGCCGCACGATGCGAAAGCCGTGCCGACAAGGCACGCGCATACAAGCGATGATACGAGTTTACCGTTTTTTCTCATTTTCTTTCCTCCGAAAAAATTATTTCTTTAAGTAGTTTTTGTATTATGATTTGCCGACAATAGCTTATAGCCGGCAAATCATAAGCGGAAAAGAGTACTCTTTTTGAGTAAGACACCGCGTTTTGATTGCACGTCTACCCTTTTCCTTGCTTTTCATCATAACTATTATAGCATAAAGCAGCTGTTGGTTACAATATATAATTTTCAGCTAAAATAACACAATATTCACTTTTTAGTTGACAAGTTATGTTTTTTATGGTATGATTATACAAAACCCAGCGGAAGTGAAAGAAAATGTCAGCCGAAGAAGTACAACCATTTTTTGAAGTATTCAATCATTCCACAGACGAGAAATTTTATCGCGTGGAAAATGTAGTTACGCCCGAACGCGGAAAATGTACAACCGTTACTCCCGCGCATTACGGACATACTGTGGAAATCGTGACGACAAAAAACATCGGCGGCTTCGCCCTGATCAACGGGAAAAAATATGACATTCAACCGCAAAGCGTATTTTTTATTCCGCCGGGCGCAGTTCATTCGTTCCGTTATATCACGGGCGGCGATTTTATCACGGTTTGTAAAATCGATCTCGACGCTATGGCGCAGTATCTCAATTTCAAAAACATTTTGAAAGAGAAAAAAATCCGTATAAACAACATTCCCGTCTTCTGCAAAAAGTTTGACGAAGTTTACGGTGCTATATGCAGAATACGGGAAGAAACTGTAAATATTTCTAATCTTTTACGCGCTTTTTTAGATATGATAGACGCACTGACTTCTGCATATTCCACGCAGGACGCGCAACCGCAAGACGATATTCTTTTGAAACTTCTCGACTGGATCGACGAACATTATGCGGAAGAAATCACATTGGCAAACGTATCGAAATATTGCGGTTACAATAAAAATTATTTTTGCAAGCGTTTTAAGGAATTGACGGGCGAAACGTTTATCGATTTTTTAAATACCGTGCGGATTTCCAAAGCCTGCAACCTGCTTTCCGAGGGGAAGAGCATACAATCGGCTTGCTTTGACTGTGGTTTTAACAACATATCGTATTTTATAAAAACTTTCAAAAAAATTTTGAACATCACTCCGAGTGCGTATAAAAACAGCGGCGCAAAATAGAATCTTTGAAGAGAATATACGAACGTTATAATTCATAAAAATTGATAATTAAAAGGAGTACCGCGTAAATTTGCAGTACTCCTTTTAATGCATCTCTCCAAATCATTTTTTCTCATAAATAAATCGAGCTTCTTCTTCTGTAATTTCTCTTGTTTCATTATACTTAATCGTTTTTTCAATACTTTAGTATAGCAAATTTCTACTATTTTATCAACCGAATTTTTTAAACGTGTTTTTCTTTTTGGTGTTTCACTTGTTGTTTATTTTAGTCGCACTTATCTTTTCTACTTTTTATTTCTTTTATCTACGAAAAAATCGCGGCAATACGAACAGTTTTTTTTCGTATACCGCGATTTTTAACGGATGTTTTGTTAAGCTGTAAGCGCGATTTTTCCCTTTATTTCTATGCCTAAACGCCTCTCGAAGGAAAGCAGTTCAAATACACATTTATTCGCCGCGCCACAACGTGAATAATACGAACTTCGAATTCAATTCGGAGTTCGTATTATTTTTTTGATAACGAGTATTTTGGCATCAAAATCGATCGCCGATCCATTTAACCTGCACTACATTATAAATTCGTGTACGAGAACAAGGGCGAGATAAAACAGAGAAAACAAATAGTAAATGCATTTAATCGGCAAGCCCTATTCTATGATGACAAGATTGTAATAACGTACACGTTTACAGATAATCCGGAGCATCTGAAAAAGACGAAAGAAAGCTCCCTTGAAAACGGAAAAAAAGTAACAGACGAAACCGCTTCTTCTTATACCGTGAGTTCGAATATTTTCAGCCGCTTTCCGCCAAGAGAGAACTAAGCGAATCGTAATATGGCGATTGCCTTATTACGATTCGGAGTTTTTACATATTTTTCTTCAAAATACCGTCAAATACGGTATTATGGCAGACATTTTTCATTGTTTTACGCTATTATGCCTGACATTTTTAGCTTATAAGTACTATGCGTATCATAATTATTATGTCGGACATAGTACTTATGAATATGCGATACTTTCTATCTCCTCCCCTGTATTTTCGGCCGAAAAAAGCTTTTTTACAGCGTATTTTCCGATATTCCGCCGTTGCTTTATCATTTCCCGCGACATACGTCCCGCTTTTTTTTCATTCCTGCATTCCCCCAAAGAAAAAGCGGCGGAAAAAGCACGTCGCTATTTCATAAAGGTATATTCGCTTTCATTTCTGCGGTTTATCTGCTTGCTTTTGTTATTTTCTTGAATAACCAAGTCGATTTTTAACGCAAAGCCCGCTATCCGCTTCTTCCGCAACTTCGGGCAATTCCGTTACGTCCAGAGTCGGGCGGTACATCCATTTTCCGCGCGTGAAATCGGGGATTGCCTGCGGCATACCGCCGTGCGCGACAGATTGTTCGGAAAGCGGCGTAATCGCCATCCACGCCGCCATATCATACACGTCGATCGGCATTTCTTCATTATTTAAAATCGCATGGAAAAACGCCTTAAATTCAAGATAATCCATGCCGCCGTGTCCCAAGCGTTTCTCTTCTTCAGTCATATCGCGCCAGATTGCAGGCAAATACCGTGCGTAGTCTTCCGCACAGTTCATATGCTTTTCAATCGTCTTAACCGCTTCGAAATCGTCATGCAGAAACTTATCCGATTCCAGAAGCACCATATTCGCATCCTGCATGCAAAGTCCTTTCGTACCGCGCACGGTAAATTCGCGCGAATAACAACGCGGCAGCGTCGTATCGAGGCGCAGCGTAATCACCTCGCCGCCGGCACAGGTAATCGTAGTTACCACAATATCGCCCTGATTAAATTCGGTATCTTTCAACGACGGATCGGGCGAACGGTCGCTCTTAGCGCACTCTGTCAGCCCCCGGCTCTTCGTAGCCACGGAAGTTAAAGAAAGCATCTTGTTCCCGCGATTGATATTTAAAATTTTAGCAATCGGGCCCAGTTCGTGCGTAGGGTAATTTTCGCAATTTCTCAGCTCGTAATTTCTCAGGCGATAATGTCTGTTTACGTTTCCTCCGAGCACTTCTCCGCGCAGCTCATGCGCATACGCGCCATGACAATACACGATTTCTCCGAGTTTTCCCGAACGCACCAGCGACGTGGAAAGCAGTTCGAACTTATCGAAACAACAATTTTCAAGCATCATAATCGGCGTTTTCGTATCTTCGTATGTGCGCACAAGCTGCCAGCAGTCCTCGATATCGTATGCGCCGGCAACTTCTACGGCGGTATATTTCCCCGCTTTCATCGAATAAACCGCCATGCGCGTATGCTCGTCCCACGAAGTGGCAATCACTACGGCTTCTACGTCTTTATCGTCTACCAGCTCGCGATAATCCTCGTATTGCTTCACGTCGTTGCCGCGCGTTTCTTTCACGCGCTTTGCGCCGTCTTCGCGGCGATCTTTGTACTTATCGCACACCGCCACGACATCGGCCTCTTCGCACGCCATCATCGCCCCCAACAACCCCATGCCGCGCTGTCCTAACCCGATCACACCTACTTTAATCTTTTTCATATCAAACATCCTCGTTTGCTTATTGCCCGGATAACCGAATGGCGATTTCCGAAACTGTTTCTATTATAACATATCGGGAATCATATGTCTATATGATTCCCGATACTATTTATTCGATTTTCGATATTTATCGTTTTCAAACAAGGCTAAAAGTTACCTGTCAACCAGACTACGGCTCGGCTCCTTGCGTATTTATAAATATTGCGATACGGCATACGATAGCCGATCCAACACCTCATACAAATCCCCGCTTAACATGCACCCCGCCGCGCGGACGTGCCCGCCTCCGCCGAACGTAGCCGCCAGCCGGTTTACGTCGGCATACGATTTCGAACGCAAAGAAATTTTATACTGCCCTTTTTTTACTTCCATAACAGAAGCGCAGATTTCCACGCCGTCCACCGACAAAGGAAAGTCCACAAACCCTTCCGTCGCGCCCTGATCGGCACCGTATTTTTCCAGCATTGCGCGCGTAATCACGATATATGCAAAACGGTCGTCGAAATCGAATTTCATTCTGCTCATTGTTTCGCCGTGCAGAAGCGCGCGCGCCTTCGATTGCTTTTTAAAAAGCGTGTATTGCAGGGTTGCCACGTCCGCTCCCGCCGCCGTGAGATACGCGCCCGCCGCAAACGTTTCTTCCGTTACGTCGTCGTGCGAAAAATCCCCCGAATCGGTGAGCAAGCCGATCATTAAAAGGTTCGCCGTTTCTTTATCGATTTTCGCGCCGAGCGATAACAAAAGCCCGAGCATATTCATGCAGTTTGCCGAGCATACCCGCACGAAATTTTCTTTCGCATAACGCGTATTCGATACATGGTGATCGATATTCCAGGTTGTCGCCCTCTGTCCCGCAAAACGAAACGCATCGCATTCGGCGCCGAGCCGCGCTACGTCGGCACTGTCCACGGCGATATATAAATCCGCGTCGTCCGGCAGTTCTTTTTCCAGCCACGCCGCCTGAGATATAAACGTCAGATTCGACGGAAGATCCGATTCGTCGCAGACAACGCAGTTTTTGCCCATATTTTTCAACGCCAGCGTAAGCGAAAGCGCGCTGCCCACCGCGTCGCCGTCCGGGCGCATATGCGTTATCACGGCGATTTTTTTCGCCGCTTTTATTTGTTTTGCCGCCCGCGCAAGCGTTGCTCGCTCGTCGTCGGTAAAAAATTTCAGAATATCCGTCATCTTTTTCGTCTTTATTTTTCCGTATTTCCGCCGTCTTTTCCGTCCTCGCCGGCGCTTTCTTCCACGTGAATTTTTCTGAACAACTCGTCCATTTTCGAACCGTATTCCATGCTTTTATCCAGCCGGAACGTAAGCGCGGGCACGGTACGCATACGCATCACCTGAGAAAGTTCGTGCCTTATAAACGGCGCGTTCTCCTGCAGAATCGCAAAATCGCGCTTTTTCGTTTCTTCGGAAGACGCATAAATACTCACGTATACGTTTGCCGTTTTCAAATCGGGCGCAACGTCCGCCTCCGTAACGGAAATCAATCCCGTGAGGCGCGGATCTCGATTTTTCAGTTTACCCGAAATAATCGCGCTGATTTCTTTCTGATACTCTCCGTTCAGTCGCGAAGTTCTCGAAACCTTCATTCCGCTTTAATTTCCTCCGTTACGTAACATTCGATAATATCGCCCACGCGGATTTCGTTGAAGCCGTTGATCGCGCAGCCGCATTCGTAGCCGTAATTCACTTCTTTCACGTCGTCTTTGAAGCGCTTGAGCTGTTTTACGCCGCCCTCGCAAATCATAATGTCGTCGCGATAGATACGAAGCTTGCCGCCGCGCACAATCTTGCCTTCCGTTACATAGCAACCCGCAACCGTACCGACGCCCGTAATCTGGAACGTCTGACGAACTTCGCATTTGCCCGTAAGAACGTCCTGCGTTTTCGGCGTAAGCATACCTTTCAGCGCCTTTTCGATATCGTCCAGCAACTCGTAAATAATACGGTACATTCTTACGTCCACTTTCGAAGTTTCCGCAAGCTTTTTCGCTTTCGCGTCCGGACGCACGTTGAAGCCGATGATAATCGCGTTCGCGCTTTCCGCCAGCATCACGTCGCTTTCGTTAATCGCGCCTGCCTGCGCATGAATCACTTTCACGCGCACTTCTTCGTTGGACATCTTTTCAAGCGACTGTTTCACCGCTTCCACGCTGCCCTGCACGTCCGCTTTGATAATGAGGTTCAGATTCTTCATCTTGCCCTCTTCCACCTGCGCGAACACGTCGTCGAGCGTTACGTGCCCCTGTTCCTTGATCATGCTTTCGCGCTCTTTGTTCTTGCGTTCTTCCTGTACCTGCTTCATCAGGCTCTGATCCACCGCCACAATGCTGTCGCCCGCGTTCGGCACGTCCTCTAAACCGAGCACGGATACCGCCATCGAAGGACCTGCCGATTTCACGGGTTTGCCCTTGTCGTCAAACATCGCGCGCACTCTGCCCATCGTGGTGCCGGAAAGGATATTGTCGCCCGTATGCAGCGTACCGTTCTGCACGATGATGCTTGCCACAGGTCCTTTCCCTTTATCCAAACGAGCTTCGATAATCGTACCTTTTGCCTCTCTGTCCGGGTTGGCTTTCAGTTCCTGCATTTCCGCCACAAGATTGATGGCGTCAAGCAGGTTGTCGATGCCCATACCCGTTTTCGCGGAAACGGGAACGATCATTACGTCGCCGCCCCACTCTTCGGGAACGAGATTGTTTTCCACAAGCCCCTGTTTCACCTTATCGGGATTCACGTCCGGCTTATCCATCTTGTTCATCGCTACGATAATCGGCACGTTTGCGGCTTTCGCGTGGTTGATGGCTTCCACCGTCTGCGGCATGATGCCGTCGTCGGCAGCCACCACCAGAACGACGATATCGGTAACTTTCGCGCCGCGCGCACGCATCGAAGTAAATGCCGCGTGTCCCGGCGTATCGATAAACGTAATCTGTTTGCCTTTCGCCGTAACCGTATAGGCGCCGATGCTCTGCGTAATGCCGCCCGCTTCGCCTTCCGTAACGGAAGTGGAACGGATTTTATCCAGCAGCGAAGTTTTGCCGTGGTCTACGTGCCCCATCACCGTAACCACGGGCGCACGCGTTACAAGCTTGGTTTCGTCCTCGTCTTTCACCGTATCGAGAAGTACCTCTTCCGCCGTTTTTTCCGGCTTGTATTCAAGGTCGATGCCCATATCGAGCGCGATAAGCGCCGCGTTATCGTAATCGATCGAATCGTTAATGCTCTTCATAATGCCTTCTTTGAAAAGGCGCTTGGTAATTTCCACCGCGGAAATTCCCAGTTTTTCGGAAAGCACTTTCAAAGGAATTTCCTGCGTGGTAACTACGGCATGTTCGATTTTAATCGTAGGAATATCCGCTTTTTTCGCCTTTTTCGGCAAACGGACCTTTCTGTAACCCGTCTTATCTTCGTCGAAATCTTCCACCGTCATGCCCTGCTGCTTTTGAAGGGTGTAGCGGGATACGGGGCGTTTTTCAACGTACGTCTTTTCGAATTTTTTCTTGGAAGGGGTTTTTGTATTCTCTTTCGGGAGAACGGGAGCGGCAACTGCTCCGGTTCTCGGTTTGAAAGGCGCGGCGCCCGTACCCGATTTCGGCGGGAACGGCTTATCGCCTCTCTGGCGGAACGTACCTGCCGCGCCGCCGGGACGATAAGAAGACTTATCGTTGTTTTCCGTACCGGGCTTCGCTACGTATACGCCCACCGCCTGACCGTTCACGAAACGCATCGGCGGTCTTTTCGCCCCCGCGGGGCGGGTTACGGGTGCGGAAGCTGCGGGCGCGTCGGATGCTCTGCGCACGATATACGAAGGCGTGGAGGGCTTTTTAGGCTCTTCCGCTTTCGATTCGGCGGCGGGTTTTTTTACCTCCGCTTTTTCCGCAGACGGTGCTTTTTCCGCC
>ULYL01003828.1_pt1 | contig 17488 bp, 11 predicted proteins | sample 1962211 | NCBI WGS metagenome assembly ULYL01 (sample SAMEA4835864, study PRJEB28245) | human gut metagenome | biome: gut microbiome; material: fecal sample | place: Denmark | collected 2008
GTAATCGACCTTGAAGACATTGAGCTTGACAATCAGCTTAAGACAGGTTCTGTGCAGATTGACAAGCAGTTTTTAAATGAAAACGGTGCTATAGAAAATATCCCCGATGACAAACTTGCCGAGGTCGCTTTTAAAATCAAGCACAACGGCAAATATCTCACCTTTACAGGTAGCAACGGTATCTACACATATAAAGGCGAGAACAATACGGGTACTGAATTAAAGCTGAACAAAGCCACATATAACTTTATTGCAAATGAGCTTCCCGCAAGACAAGAATACACAGTGTATGAAGTAAGCGGTACAACAGGTTACAGCTTCTCAATCGACCCCGTGACTTTCACTATCACTCCTGCCGGCTCGGTAAAGAAAGTGTTTACCAACAAGGCAATGACGGGTACGATAAGTATTGTAAAACACAGTGCGGATGGTGTTCTTTCCGGCTGGCAGTTCCGTGTTACAGGCACAGCCAAGACCGGACAGAGCTACGATAAGACTTTTACTACCGATGCAAAGGGTACAATCACAATCAGTAATATCCGTATCGGTGATTACAAGGTTACAGAGGTCAAGACAGGTAAAACGGTCGGTTATATTACCGAGAACAGCAAAGACCTTGAGGTTAAGACCGATACTGTAACAACTGTCAACTTCGAGAACAAGCCGTATGCGAATATCGTTATCAACAAGGTTGACAGCGTAAAAGGCACTGCTCTGAGCGGTGCTACATTCGGTATCTATACGGACGCTGAATGTGAAATCCCTGCACAGGCATATACATCGTCTACAGATGATACTCTGACAGACGCTGTAATCACAGAAAGTGCGACAGGCAAGTACACTTGCAATTTCCTGCCGATTGAGAGCAAGAATGGCACAACTTACTATGTCAAGGAGCTTTCAGCTCCCGACCATTACGCTATTGACACAGACGTACACCCGGTAACGCTTAAAACGGCAAATTCAACCGTAGCAGTATCAAACAACGCTACATCGAAATTCTATGAAACGCCTTTAGGCTCGGTCAGAACGACAAAGGTTGACGCAGATCATCCCGATGTACTTCTGAGCGGCGCTGAATTTACTGTATACAATTCCGACAAGGCTACTGTATACGGCAAACTTGCAGAAACATCAAAGGGTACATATCAGCTTGACGAAATCCCGGCAGGCACATATTACCTCAGAGAAACAAAAGCACCGCAGTATTACAATATCGACAACACATTCTATCAGTTCACAATTTCTGACGCAGGCAAGATTGTCGATGTGTCAATCAACGGCAACGACAAGTTCCCCAATGCTCCGCAGAAGGGTGATATAAAGATAGTCAAGAGAAGTGCAGACGGTGTTCTTTCCGGTTGGAAGTTTGAAGTTTCCGGCACGGCTCTTAACGGCACACCCGTAGCAACCAAGACATACGCAACAGACGCAAAGGGCGAAATCAATATATCAAACCTCCTTATCGGTACTTATACCGTAAAGGAAGTAAAGGACGGCAAAACAGTCGGATATATCACGCCTGCAAATCAGACGATTGAAGTAAAGAGCAATGCAACTACTACTGCAACGTTTGAAAACAAGCCTTTCGGTCACATTGTTATCAACAAGGTTGACGCAAAGACCGGCGAAAAGGTAACAGGTGCTACATTCGGTATCTATACCGACAGCACTTGCAAGACAGTAGCAAAGGCGTATAAGTCGGACACTGACAGCACACTTGTAAATGCAGAGATTATCGAAACAGCTACAGGAGTGTACACTTGCAACAACTTACCTATAAGCAGTGCAACAGGTACAACATACTATGTCAAGGAGCTTACAGCTCCCGAAGGCTACTACCTTGATACAAACGCACACGCTGTAACACTTAAAACAGCAAACGCTACTGTATCGGTAAACAACGAAATCGGAAAATCCGACTTTAACGAATATCCTTACGGTCACGGTGCTGTAATCAAGGAATGGAAACTTGACAACAGTACAGCAGATATGACAGCCGATGAAATCGCACAGATGAAAGCGGAGCTTGAAAAGAGCCTGTATTTCACTGTAAAGGACAGCAACGGCAAGTACATCACAGCTACAGGTGCAGACGGCGTATACACATATAACGGCGAAAGCACAACAGAATTCAAGTATGTTCTGAAGAACAGCACATTTACAATCGCTGAACTGCCTACAGGTGACTATACGATTACAGAGTATAGCACACTTCTTGACTACACAATCAAGTCGGAAAATCCCGTGAAGATAACTGTAGCAAGAAATCAGACAGCAACGGCAACGTTTGTAAACGAGCGTGACACAGGCACAGGCAAGATTATAAAGGTATGGAAGCAGTTTGATACGATGACAGCCGCTGAACAGGCTGAAATCGAAAGAAATGTTTACTTTACCGTAACCGACAGCAACGGTGCTTATCTCAAGGTTAAGGAAAGCAACGGTAGCTACATCTACTGCGGCACACAGAAAACAGAAACAAAATTTGCTCTGAAAAACGGTGCATTTGTAATCGCAGAACTGCCTACAGGTGACTACACTGTGACTGAGTTTAACAATGCAAAAGACTACAGTCCGAAGCAGCAGACTCAGAAAATAAAAATCACCAAGAATACAGCGGCAGTGCTGACATTTACAAACATCCGTGACACAGGCAACGCAAGTATCATAAAGAAATGGACAAACCCCAACGGGCTGACAACAGCTCAGAAGGCAGAGCTTGAAAAGAATGTATACTTCACTGTAAAGAATGCTGACGGTGCATATTTAAAGGCTGTATCAAAGAACGGCAAGTATGTATATAACGGCAGTCAGACAGCAGAAGCACGTTTTATGCTGACAAACGGCAAGTTTGAACTTACAGAACTGCCGACCGGCAAGTACACGATAACCGAAATCAACAATGCTGAAGGTTATCTGCCTAAGACACAGGTCAAGACAATCACGGTAACTAAGGACGCAACTGCAAGTGCAGAGTTTGTCAATAAGGTTATTGTCGGCAATGTCACATTAACGAAAGTTGATGAGGACTATCCCGATAACAAGCTGTCGGGTGCGGAGTTTACTATTTTTGCTGAAGATAAAACAACGATAATCGGCAAAATGACAGAAGTTGAAACAGGTGTATATCGCTATGACGGACTTCGTTACGGCAAGTATTATCTGCAGGAAACAAAGGCTCCCGAATATTTCGTCCGTGATGTGAATTTCTACTATTTCCAGATTGTAAATGACGGCGAAACCGTAGAAGTTTCCAACGATGAGCTTGGCAAGGGTACGTTTATCAACTCACCTCAAAAGGGCGAAATCAAGATTGTAAAGACTTCATACGACAACAAGGTCGAAGGAATACATTTTGAAGTAACCGGAAAGACATACACAGGTCAGACTTTCAAGAAAACATACACAACCGACAAGAACGGTATAATCCGTATCAACGATTTAAGAGCCGGTGAATATACCATACACGAAGTTAAGGATTCTGCTTCTGCCGGCTATCTTTTACCGGATGATAAGCAGCTTACGATCGACCGTGACGGTGCAATGCTTGTTACAGAAATGCACAACAGCAAGATACCGGACAATCCCCCGACAGGTGCAAGCGAGGACAGCTTTACGCAGACGGCAGTTATTATCATATCAATGGTAATGATGAGTGCGGCTGTTGTGCTTGTGTTCCCGCTGTCAAAGCGTAAGAGAAAACGCTAAGCAGCATTTAATATTTTATTGTCACCGGGCGGCAGAAAAGCTATGCCGCCTTTATGGTGGCGATTAAAGGAGGAGAAATATGAAGAAGAATCAACCATATCGTTCTCAAGTGCAATTACGACTTACCAATCGTGATACCGGAGAGGTGATTTGCCTTAAAATCAAATCGGAACATTCGGATCCGAAAGTTATTTGTTGCTTTGCTATAAATGAACATCTTAAAGAGGGCGACTATTTGATAGAGATTATGTAAGAATGCTTGCTCGAAAACGTGCTATAGGTAGCCATTTAAAGGAGGGCGTAATGGCAAATAAAAACAAATTGCGGCACAAAAACAGCAAATCCGTCTTAAAGACCGGTCTTATACTTATCTCCGTTATAGGTGTAATCACATTCCTGATTATATCTTATCTGATTTACAGCTTACAGTGCTACGCATACGACAACAACATATCATCGGATAATTTAAATTTGTCGGTGCTGATAAAATCTATGCCATATTGGACTAATCCAACTTTTACAGCACCTTTTGACATCGGTGCAATAATGCAAATGCACGGTTCTGTTTGGTATATTTACGTTGTTGCTTTGTCACTGCTTGCACTTATGCTGTTCAGTAAAAATTACGATGATTACAAAGGCGTGGAAGCCGGAAGTGCCGATTGGGCAACTAAGCGTGACGAAAAGGAAAACAGTGACACAACAGGTATTCCTATCGGAAACGGGTTCTATGTAACGGTCAACAATCCTAAAAGTTGCTACTACGAGCCGCATAATCTCAATGAAATAGTTATAGGCGGTCCGGGAGCAGGTAAATCATTCCGCAAGATCAAGCCTGACATCATTCAGATGTTCGGCAGTTATGTAGTGACAGATCCGAAAGGCGAATTATATCGTGATACAGCAAAATTGCTTATGGAAAACGGATATAAAGTGCGAGTATTTAACTTGATCAATATAAAGAAAACCAACGCATATAATCCGTTTGTTTATATCAACGAGGAACAGGACATAGTAGTATTGGCAAACACGTTCATCAACGCTTCAGCAGGTGATGATGATAAAGAAGACTTTTGGTCCGGTTCGGCAAAATCATTACTTACCGCAATTATGGTTTATCTTTGGAAAGCCAAAGGTGAAATTAAGTGCTTTGGTCGTGTAGTCCGCCTGCTTAACAGTATCACATACAAAAACGGGAAAATAGATGAACTATGTGAGCTTGCACGTTGTCTAAACAAACACGCTATCGAGCACCCTTACGATGCTGCTACGATCAATTGGAACGGTATTAAAGGCACTCCCGAAGAAACGATGGGCGGCATAGCTAAAACGTTATCTACTCGTCTTGACTTATGGGCAGTAGAAGATGTCAACGACCTGACTGTAATTGATGAAATGGACTTTGATAACATCGGCGTTGAAAAGACGGCTATATTTCTGATAGTTCCTCCTGCTGATACAACGTACAAGGCTATTTGCAATATGTTCTATTCACAGCTTTTCTCTCGACTGATGTACTGTGCTAATTTCAAGCATAACGGCAGATTGCCATTGCTCGTGTCAGTCGAACTTGACGAGTTTGCAAATATAGGACGGATACCGAATTTCGATAAAATCACTGCCGTTATACGTTCAAACAACATCAGGGTTTGCGTTGTCTTGCAGTCGCTTCCTCAACTAAAGGCTTTGTATAAGGAGAATTGGGAAAGTATTATAGGTAACTGCTCACTGTTTACTTATCTCGGCGCACCTGATTTAGAAACCCGAAAGTACATAGTAGAAAAGCTCGACAAGACTACTGTACGAATAGACACAAGGGGACACAGCCAAGGAACAACAAGCGGCGGCAGCAGTTCAGATAACGAAAGCTATCAAGGTCGTGATTTACTGACTACATCTGAACTGCTAAGAGCGTTCAAGGCTTCACCGAAAATCAAAAAGAAATACGGCGGATATATGATTGAGTTTCTCGACGAATATCCGCCGTTTTGGTTATATAAGTTTGACACATTATCACATCCGCTTATCAGTAAAGTCGGTAGCTCATTTCCGAGCGGAATACCAAACAATACCGATATAAATGAGATGTATTCCGATAATGAACAAATTCAAAAGTTAAAGGAGGTAAAAACAAAAATGGCACAGCTTATGGAACAGTCAGTGTCAGAAGAAAAAGCAATGCGTGAGCAGTCCGAGCAGAAACAGGCGGAACAAGAACGTGTCGAACAAGCACAACTACAGCGACAGTTTGAAGAAGCCGCAAGAGATGCTCAGCTTAGTGAACATCAGAGCGTGCTTGCTGAAATCGACGAAGAAGAATTGATAGCCGATTATGAAATTCCGACTATCGACGAATTTATAGGATAGGAGGCATCTATATGGCACCAATGTTAGAAGATGAGATTATGCACGATGCTGAAAAGATGAACAGTAAAGTTGCCGGCATAGCTCGTACAGGCAAACAGATATATGACTTCATCGAACAGTTGAAACGTGCGAAAAATGCTGCTCCGGAAAATTTAGATAACGGTTTACCGTTTTCTTTTTCCGGTCAGATTACCGACCTCAGCTATTTCAATACGAATGATATTCTGCCAAAAGAGGTTATAGACAGTATCCCTGATGCTGAACTGAAAGAAGCTGTCATATCCAATCTCGAACTGGCGGAAAAGCAAGGTTTGATTGATGTAGATCTGAATAATGGTAATATAACGTTGACAGATAGCGGCAGAGAGTATATCAATAATCCAAACTTCATTCGTGCGGCTAACATAGACAAAGCACGATCGGCTATTCGTGCAATGGAAATTCAGCACGGATTGGAAAACGATACAATCAGATACGGTATAACTCTTGAGGGTACAGATCGAGATTTGCAATTCTTCCGATTTGCGTCTAACCTCGACCTTGAAGAAATCACGCTGTCGCCCGATAAGAAAGCGGCTCTGCAAGTTATGGAAAATATCTCTAAATGGGAAAAGGACGGGCTTGTGCAGTACAATTCTGACAACACAAGCATATCACTTACAAAGCTCGGTCAGAAAAAACTATACAGTGATTTGGCAGACGGTGTTGATTTGATTGACGAATCGGTAATAGCACCAAAGAATCTTTCATCTGGAAGTTTATCAAATACCGGTGCGGGTAGTATGGCAACGCAAGCAACTTCTCAAGCTGCAGTTCAGACACAGGTTGCTTCTGCAACTGCTGCACAAGCTACTACAGCCGGCGCAACTCAGGCAGCTACTACAGCCGCCACTACTGCCACAACAGCGGCTTCGTCGGCTGTACCGGTTGCCGGTGCAGTAGTGGTTACAACAAAAGTCGTATCAGATACGGCTAAAAAAATATCAGATGCGATAATTCGCAGATAAGGAGATTTTATTATGAAAAAAGCATTCAGAAAAATAACAAAGGCAATTTCAATCACAACCACAATCCTTCTTTCAAACGTATTACTTGCGTATTCAGCGTTTGCTGAAGGTGGTGGCATCGGTAATGCGCCTGCGTCAGTTGATACCGCTACATACAAGACCCTTGTAACACTCGTTTTTTGGGTTGTACGCATAGTCGTGCTCGGCTTAACTGCAATACCGGGACTGGTTAAGATTGCACAGGGCGTCGGAAATGAGGATGTGCGTGAACGCAACGGCGGCATATCGCTATTGGTAATCGGCGGTGCTCTTTTTGCGGCAACATTTGCGATTGAGGCTTTATTCTAAGAGAGGTAGATATGAAAAAAATCAGCATCTTTCTTATATGCAGTCTGCTAATGATTTTCGGTTTATCATTTTCTGTCTGTGCGGATGCTGTAACAACTGGAGGAGTAACAGCAGTTGTTACTCCAAGACCGGTTGACAGCTTAGGAAATATAATTGATGTATCAGAAAATATAAACCACGTTGAACATACGGCTTTTGCAAAAGCAAACGCCACAACGACAGAAACCACCACTAAGCCTGCATATAATCAAGAAGAAATGAAAAAAGATCTTGAAGACCTTGGTAAAGAAGATATGGCAGCTTCGGCAGTAGGTATCTTTGCTTGGGTAAAAGGTCTTGTTGACTGGACACAAGGTATTATAAACACACTGGGAATATACATTAAAGCCGGAATAGATAGTCCTTGGGGATTCGATCTTAACGGTTTCGTTGATTTATTTGCACCGTTTTTCAAAACTATCGGATATGGCATACTTGTACTGCTGTTCGGAATTAATTTAATTCATTCTGCTATGCAGTTTGAATTAGTTAATTACAAAGGTGTTATAAAAATTCTTGTAGGGCTTTTATTGGCAAAGTTATGGGTAGATTTATCAACAGATATTTGTATAGCCCTTATCGATACCTGTACAGATATTGCGTCAAGTGTATTTACAAGTGCTGATGAAATGATAGTTTTTCCGTCATTTGATACGCTTAAAAGCACTGATACGGGATTATGGATTATCGGCGAACTGCTTAATCAGTTATTGGATATTGTATTGCTTGCTCCAATTATAATCGTCGCCTTAGCAATATTAATTATATGCGGGCTCATAATGATAAAATTAATGCTCCGTACTTTTGAGTTGGCGCTATATTGCAGTGTATCACCTGCTTTTTTTGCATGCCTGTTAGGTGATGCGACAAAGGGATATTTTAAGCGTTTTATTGACGGCTTGCTCAGCTCGGCGCTCTCGCTTGTATATATGGGATTAATATATCTTGCAGGATCGTACTGGTGCAAAGTTCTCACAATGAATAATGTAGGTGTAGATTCGCCTATGGACGTCTTGGTTTGGCTGTCTTCGGCCGGACCGAAAGTTTTAGTAGTGCTTGCTATGGGATTTTTAATCTTAAAGCCACCGCTTGCATTACGTCAGCTTACAGGAGGTTCTTAATGATAAAATGCAAAGTAACAAAGAAAATTATGCAGGAACCCGGAACTGTAATGGGCTTTTCAATAGGGCAGGTGATAATGCTGATTGTAGGATGTGCTGCTACAATCGGCACGTTGCTTTTGCTGTGGCTGGTGCTGAAAATCAACATTGATATAATTATGTGGGTCGTATTTTTGGAACTCGTTTTATTCATCGGACTTGGAGTAGTCCGTATTCAAGGGTTGACTGTATTGCGATTTATTGCTTCAAATCCCACAAAAAAGCGACCGTTTGACAGTAAAGGAGTATTCAGTGATGTCGATAATCGATAATTTATTTAACGGCTGGGCTAAAAAGAATGTGCCGTTTGGTTATGAAAAACGAATTGTTATGCCAAAATCCGCACAGGATACAATACCATTTTATGAAGTGTACGATAATGGGTTGTTTCTTACCGGAACAAACACATTTACATTGATATTCGCATTTTCAAATATAGATTATTCTTTGCTCCGTGACAAAGAGCAAGAAGAAACCTATCAGCGTTATCAGCGTTTATTGAATGCACTTCCGGTCGAAATCAACTTTCAGGAATTTATTATGAATTCTTCTGTTAATACCGCAAAGCTCAGGGATATACTGATAAGCAACAATGGAGAGATCTCCGGTGATTTACTGGATGATTACAATAAAAATCTTGAAACGTATATCACAAAGTCCGAAGACGCAACAAGTGAGAAAATAACTCTTGTTGCAATGTCGTACACGCCTAACGAAACCGTAGATAATGTAAACATACTGTTTCGTTACTATCGGGAATTGCAAAATTTCTATGCGGCAATGGGCAGTGAAACGCATCAGCTTATGCCTGAAGATGTGTTTGCTATCCTTTATGAATACTATCACCCATTCGACAATACTGAATTTCTTTTGCCGAATGATATATATTCACGTGGCGGATCCATAAAGGACTATATTGCACCATCAATGTTTGCATTCCGCCCCAAAGAAATTGAAATCGGTAATTCGTATACAAGAATAATGTATATGGCTCGATATGACCGCACGTTAGACGACGAGTTTATAAGAGATATTCTTGATAACAATTGTAAAGTTGCTGTTTCAAAGCATATTAGGCATATAGACAAATCCGAAGCACAGGATAAGGTTAAAGACAACATATACTCACATCAAGGCAAAATTCAGGCACGCCTTGAAAAAAATCATAAAAAAGGTCTTAATTTTGTGCCATATCATTGGATGGAGCGTGAGCGTGAGCTTGAGGATTTGCAGGAGCGACTTTCCGATACAAACTGTGAGCTTTTCAAGATAGGCGTATATATCTCACTGTCTGCGGCTACAAAAGATGAGCTTGACGAGCTGACAGAAGCAATACGCTCTAAAGGTAAAAAACATCAGGTAGTTATTGATTGTTTGGTGCGTCAGCAGGAAAAAGCGCTTAATTCCGTCTTACCGTTTGGAATAAATCATTTTGATACCGCCAACGGAAACAGCGTTAACACTTATGTGTTATCGGATGCCGCAGGTATACTGATACCATTTTCTGCACGGTCATATTTTTCAGACACCGGTCTTTGCTACGGTATGAACAAGCATACAAACGCTATCATTGTTCTTGATCGAGCAGAAGAAATGAACGCTAACGGCTTCATTCTCGGTACATCGGGTTCGGGCAAATCTATGTACTGTAAATCCGAAATCATAGATACCATCATACGCTACCCGAAGTCAGAAAAGATAATTATAGATCCTGACGGAGAATACTATCCTATCATCAAACAGTTTGGCGGAGATACGCTAAAATTATCGGCTGATTCCGAAACGAAGATTAACATATTCGACACTGATATAAACATCAGCGAAAACGGCACTTCTGCTGTCGCAATGAAATCCGAACTGATTATGTCAATCATAGAAACAGCACGAGGCTTTCCCCTGTCTGCGGCAGATAAGTCAATCATCGACAGTTGCGTCAAAGAAGTTTACGCTGATTATGTGCTTAATAACGGTAATCCGGAATTCATACCTACGTTTGTTGATTTTTATAATGCTCTTATAAACAAAAAGCTACCTGAAGCAGATCAGATAGCTCTTGACATTGAGCTGTATGTTAACGGCAGTTTTAATACGTTTTCGGGCAAAACAAACATTCATACGGATAACAAATTGTTATCAATTGATATATCCGATATGGGCGAGCAGTTGCGTCCTGTAGGCTTGCAGGTTATTCTTGAGTATATATGGCAACGTGTTCGTGACAACAGAACAAAGGGCGTTCAGACTTGGGTATGGGTCGATGAATTCTCAATAATGTTCAACGATGGCAACGACAAAGAAACAGTGCGTTCTGCCGACTTCTTTCAAAAGGTTTTCAAACGTATAAGAAAATACGGCGGTATTCCTACAGGAATAACTCAAAATATTACTGAAGTGCTTGAATCGGGTCAGGCGAGACTTATGCTGTCAAACTCAGAGTTTGTTGTTTTGCTTCAGCAGAAGAAAACCGACCTTGATAAGGTGATAGAGCTGTTCAACTTATCTCCGTCACAATCAAGCTACTTGAAGACCGGCGAAAAAGGCACAGGATTGATTGTAAGCGGTAAAAAGATTATACCGTTTGACAGGCGTATATCAAAAGACAGTTCTATCTATAATCTTTGTCAGACTGATTTTAGGAGAGATGTTACATGAAGAAATTCCAATTGAAATACTCTGCACCTAAAACAAAGGTCAACTCCGCTGGAAAGGTTGAGCAACAAAATCAGAAAAAACCGGACCGTTATTGTGATACCTGTAGCACAATAACGGATATAATAAGCAAAGAACCGCAATCGGAAGAAAAAAGTTATAAACTGACAGGTTCGGCACTGTTTAATAAGATGTTTTCGGATATAAAAAAAGCTCATATCCCTGTATGCTCATTTTCCGTTTACGATAGTGATTTTACTTTCTGTTACGGAAATGTGATAAACAACCGAGCTGTCCTTCTGAATTATTATTCATTATCATCAGTTGCCGTTATCACGGCGGCTGATGGTATTCTTTCAGATCCGGCTCTGCGTTCTCGGCTTGTTTATAGGCTTTACCTTTCGACAAACAGCTATCTTATGATTATATTTGATTCGTTTGCTTACGAAACATTTAAAGATGAAAATCTAAAGATTATATCATCAATGCTTGATGAATTGAAAATTACACTAATACAGCAGAAGGCGGTGAATAAATGAACCTCGTTATAATTGCGGGAAAACGCAGTGTGCGTCCTCTTGAAACGGCTCTAAAAAAATCGGAGCAAACTGTAACAGTGGGTAAATATACTGCTGTCAAGCCGAATACTGCGGCTGAAATATTCGAAAAATACCGTCCTCACGGTATTTTGATCAGTGATGATGCTGCGTCAAAAGGCGTGTCGCTGATAGACTTTCTTAGCATTGTAAAAATGCGTTACGGCTATATGCGTGTTATATTTGTTTGCAATAACACCGATAGCTTTAACAAATACGCCTCTGCTTTATATTCGATAGGCGTATATGATATTGTTATGGGCTATGATCCTGCCGCTATAGATAATGCTATTTTATTTCCCAAAACGGATAAGCCTGATATTTTGATGTCAGAAAAGCCTTGTGATACCGAAATACATTATCCTAATCGGCAATTCTGCGAATACAGCAATTCCTTCGGAAGTATGAATTTGAACTATAAAGGTGCTTGTGACAGCTCTTATTCGGGACAAACAGTGCGATTAGATGAAAGCTATGAACGAATCCAAAGAGGAAATGTTATTATATCGGTATTCGGCTATTATTCTCGTTGCGGATGCACATATACAGCATTTGACCTTGCGTTTTACTTACGCAAATATGAAAATGCAAAGGTGTGCGTAATTACATCAGTGACAGAAGAATTGTGTAACTATTTTACGGTTGATATTAATGCAGTTAATCAGAACGGTTTGAACATTGATGATGTGGTTATCTATTCGGACTTCAATAAGATAAGCGGAACTTTTGATTATATCATCTGTGATGACAGCACTAAGTATAACAATAATGCGTACATACACATTTTGCTGTGCTCAGCGGCAGATTGGGATATGCCGATTTTAACGAATTATATCAACGATGTTATTATCCCGAATAAAGTAGACGTAAATCTATGCTTTTTTCCCGTAACGACAAATAAGTTTATTTCCATTAATAAACAGTTGATTAAGTCGGGATTTAAAGCGTATATGCTCGAGCCTTCGGACAACTGGATGGCAACCAACGCAAATAACAATAACGTTTACAGCAACATTCTAAAAGCCTATATTATAAGTTGATTGTGCTACAGGTAGCACAATCCGGAAAGGAGAAATTATGATAGTAATTTATGCCGAAAAATACAGCCTCGGTCGGACAATAGCCGAGGCTTTAGGTGCATACAAAAAAACAGTGAATCCTAAAGAATCGTCTATTGCACACTGGGACTTAAATCTTAACGGTGAGCAAGCAATCCTTTGTCACGGTGCCGGTCACTTATGCGGTTTAGCTCCGGCTGAAGATTATGACGAACGTTATAAATTCTGGAGCTTCGATAATTACCCGATTATACCCGAATATTTTATTACAAGAGTAAAAGATAATAATTATTCCAGGCTTGCTTGTGATTATGTTAAGCAGTTCTTTGATAAGGCGGATCTGATAATTAATGCCACTGACGCAGACCGTGAAGGCGAATTGATTTTTGCATATTTATATGAAGTCTTACATTGCACAGTACCATACAAAAGAGTGTGGATAACAGATTTAACGCCTTGTAAAATCAGAAAAGCATTTGCCGAGTTGCGGTCAGCTCAAGAGATGAAGCCGCTTGAAAATGCAGGACGCATACGATCCGCAACAGACTGGCTTGTGGGCATTAACACATCTGTTGCAGCCACATTGAAATTCGGCGGAGCTGACAATGTGTTCGCCTGCGGACGTGTAAAAATGCCGACACTTGCAATGATTGTTAAGCGTGAACGGGAAATAAGAAATTATATTAAAAAGCCGTTTTATAAAATAGTTGCCAATATCGAAGCAAATGACGGTGCAAAGTTTACTGCTGAAGCAGCAGATAAATACGATACCGAAACGGCGGCAAAGACTGCTATAGATGAAATTAAATCAAATACAGCAAAAGCGATTAAAGTCGAGGTGTCGCAAAAGCAGACAGCCGCTCCGCTTTTATATAACACTACACATTTGCTTGCTGATTTATCAAAGTGTACGGATCTCACAATTGATATGCTTACAAAGCTCGTTCAGAGCTTGTACGAAAACAGATTGATAACATATCCACGTACAAGCTCAGAGCATCTTACAGACGCAATGAAAGATGAAACGGTAAAGATAATAAAGCTACTGTTTGAAATGCCCGAATTTGCTAAATATGCTATTCCTGTTGACAAATTTGCACCCTGTACACGTCGGCATTATGATGACAGCAAAGTTGATTCGCACACCGCTATTACACCGACCGCTCTTGTGCCGAATGATTTAAGCGGTATGTCGGAAAATGAGCGCAAGGCATATACTTTACTTGCATTATCAATTATCCGTACCGTTTATCCGAAAGCAGTCACAGAAAACATCAAAGCTGTTTTTCAGATTGATAATCAGCTGTTTACAGCAATCGGAACGAATATAATCAATCCCGGTTGGTTTGCTGTTGATGCAACGCCGGAGGTAACCGGGTTGCCCGAAATCGTTAAGGATAATGATTATAAAGTTATCGGTTTCGATGTCAAAGAGGGACAAAACGAGCCGCCGAAATATTACACCGATGCGACATTGCTTACAGCAATGGAGCTTGCCGGAAATAATATCACAGACGAGCAGACACGGAGCTATATAAAACTGACAAAACGTGGTCTTGGTACAGCCGCCACACGTCAGGGCATAATTAAGGAACTATATGACAAAGGATATATTGCCCGCCGAACCCGGAAAAACGGTAACGCTGTCAAAAGCATTATGCCGACCGAAAAAGGTATGTATATAATCAATACGCTCGAAAAGATAGTACCGGATATGTTGTCTGTTGATATGACGGGCGATATGGAAATGGAACTTGATAAAATTGCCCGAGGAGAATCTGACGGCAATAATTTTCTGAATGAATACAAGAAACTTGTGATTAAGTGGGTCGAACAGATTAAAAACAGTGACACATCAGCAATGACGGGCAATACGCTTATTTGTCCGTTGTGTGGTAAACCTGTAATCAAGAAAAAAGTCGGCTGGTGCTGCACCGGTTACTCTAAAGATAATCCGGACAGTTGCAAGTTCTATATTGCAAATGAGATTTGCGGTAAAAAAATATCAGACGTAATCGCAAAAGAGCTTATATTAAAACGTGCAACATCTATTATCAAGGGCTTTACATCTCAGAGCGGAAAATCATTTGATGCAAAGCTAATAATCAAAGATGATAACACTATTGGCTTTGAGTTTCCCGAACGCTTAAAATGCCCGATTTGCGGAAAAGAAATGGTCAAAAGTTCAAAAGGTTGGGTCTGCACCGGCTATAGAAGCGGTTGCAGTTTTTTTATAGCCGGAACTATATGCGGAAAATGTATCACAGAAACGATTGCGGCTATGCTGTGTGCAAATAAACGCACAAGGATAATAAACGGGTTTACATCAAAGGCGGGCAAAGCATTCTCGGCGGCTCTTGTTGTTAAAGACGGCAAGATTGATTTTGATTTTCCCGCCAAGTCGCAGAAACGGAACAAATAAAACCTATGAGCGTTCTTATAACAATTTTATTAGCCGTAATTATAACACAGGCATTCCGCATTCGACGTCTGAAAAAAGAAATCATCAAGCGAGATACTGCCGATGAATTTTGCCGGCAATGGTACTGGAGAGAAGAAAATAAAACACAAAAGCAACGACAACCTCAGAACAAGAGGAAATCGTTGCTTTCTTTTTTAAGGAGCTTTTTATGAGTTTTTCTAAATCTAAACCGAGTAACTATGTTACGAAAGAACAGATAGAGCGTGCAAGAAATGTTGATATGGTGGAATTTCTTGAACGAACAGAAGGCTTTAGCGTAAAGAAAAGCGGTAACGGTTATCGCTGTGATAAGCACGACAGCCTTTTTATCACAAATGACCGCAGAGGGTGGTACTGGAACAGCCGTGACGAAGGTGGCAACAATGCCATTGCGTTCTGTATGAAGATTTACGGACAAAGCTTTACTGAAGCTGTAAAGTCGCTTTGTGGAGATATTCAAATTGAGTATACTCCAAATAAGATAACGTCAAAGCCGAGCGTTTCTAAAGATAAGGAATCAAATCGGCTTATTTTGCCCGAACAGGATCACAAAGAAAACGGACAGCGCAATTACAGTAATTTAATCGCCTACTTATGTAAAACCCGTGGATTGGAATACAGTATCGTAAATCAGCTGATTTACGACCGTAAGCTATATCAGGGCGTCGGATACAGCGGGCTTCAGCTTGTCGGGTATGACAGCTCGAACACACCGTTTTATCGCTTCAAAAATGATGTGCCTGAAAACGCACCGGAATATGTTACCGTTGAGCTTCAGGCACAGAAGCAAAAAGGTGAAAAGTATATCTGCGAAGGGTTCAGCAGTGAACATATACCTGAGCTTATCGAACGTGGTATTACTAAAAAATACGTAAATATGATTGCTGTAAACGGTGATGGCGTTATGTCACGCTATGCGTTTTGCCGTTCTGTATCGGATAAATCTACATACCGTGTAGATTTGCCCGGAAGTGATAAGAAATATTCGTTTTCTTTAATCGGTACAAATAAGAACAAGCTGTATGTTTTCGAGTCTGTAATTGATATGCTGTCTTATGCGTCATTTTATGCTATAAACAACGGACAGGACGCTTGGCAGCAGCTGACTATGATTTCCCTTGGTGGCAAATCTGATGTTGCTCTTGATGAGTTTTTACAAAATAATCCCATTACCGAAATTACACTCTGCCTGGATAACGATGAAGCAGGCAGACACGCCTCGGCACAGCTCAGTGACAAGTATGCACTTAAAGGATATACAATATCGAATGATATACCCTTAAATAAGGACTTTAACGACGATTTAAAAGCGTTCAGAGCGTTAGAAGAGAAAAGTATCGTTCAGACTACTAAGCCGCTCAGACGTTAAAATACAACAAAATACAAGGATGTGTGAAAATGAAGAGTTACTTTCTTATATCTAACTCGGTTATTACCGCAAGAGAACTTACACACAATGAGTTTGCCGTGTATACCTATTTGCTTTCAATCTATTCAAATATACGAAGCAGAGCAGGACACGAATATAAGCGTGTCAGACAGCAGACTATAGCAGCACACTGCGGTATAAAGTCTACACAGACAGTATCTCGTATAATTGAAAGCCTGATGAGAAAAGGTTACATCACACATATAATTGCGGCTTATCGTAAAGACAATCGCAAAGGTACATACACATACGTTCTGAATCCCGAAAAGAACAAAGTAAAATCTGATTATACCCGTATAGACAGAAATGTGTTCAATAAGAAACTTTCCGCATCCGAACTGCGCCTTTATATTCTTATTATGAAATCAATAGACAGCAAGCTCGGATATTGTTTCAAAAGCTTCAACGACCTCGCCGATGAGCTGAACATCAAGCGTGACACCGCAATGAAAATAGTCAGTAATCTTGTCAATCTGCACCTTGTCCGTAAACAACGTAAAATGCGTTACGACAACAGAAAAGTTTATGCGGATAATTCTTACAGCCTGAAGGTTATTAAACTTATCAAGAAAAGAAATAAGCCCGGCTTGCACTCCGGGCTTATCTCATTTAAAAACATTCTTAAGCACACTGATAATCCCACAATCACAGAATTAAACAGCC
>ULYL01042570.1_pt1 | contig 17478 bp, 17 predicted proteins | sample 1962211 | NCBI WGS metagenome assembly ULYL01 (sample SAMEA4835864, study PRJEB28245) | human gut metagenome | biome: gut microbiome; material: fecal sample | place: Denmark | collected 2008
GCCATTTTACTTTTAGATAAAATATTAAAAATGTTTTGTATACTTATTTTATTTTTGTCTTAATAGTCTTGCTTTGCTTTTATTTTTCCTTCGAGGTGTAAACTCTGAGGCTTTTCTTCGAGACTTTTCTTGTTGCGCTTTCCTGTTAGTAAAGGAATCCCAAGAGCCAGAGCGGTATTCTGTTGTCCTTTCCCACCTCGGTGTTGTAACGGGCGTAGATGGTGTCGGGGTTATACCTTAATTTATTAGTAGCCTGGGCGTTGCATATGCGGAACTTCCTGTTACCGTCCACCATATAGAAATGGTCGTGTCCGCCCTGATGCACCTTATGGTCTTTCCACATGGAGTTGACAAAGAATGTTTCCATCACTTCCTGTTCGTCAATCTGCAGGGGGAAGATGGCGTACATCAGATTGGGATTGTGCAACATCACCTTGGATGGCTTTTTGGGGAACTCTTGATTGTCTGGATAAATCATGTTGATGAGTCGTGCGTCTGCGAGATACTTGATGTAGTTCATCACCGTGGCACGGCTGGTCTCTATGCCTTCAGCCAACTGACTGATGTTGGGCGCCTTGGCTCCCCCTACAGCCAACTGGTAGAAGAGTCGCTTAATCTTAGTGAGGTACTTCAGTTCTATCTGTTTGATGAGCAGAATGTCCACCTCGGTCATCATATTCATGGTTTTGAGCAGGTTCTCGGTAAAGTTGCGCTGCTCCAGGAAGAAGGGATAGAAACCATGGTGCAGATAGTCCTTGAAGTATTTCATCGGACTCACCTTGGGCAGAATCTGCTTGATGATGTGCTCGTGGTTCTGCAGGATGTCCTCCAACTCGTATGGCTGGAAGTTGTTGCCTGTCTGCAGGTTGATGAACTCGCGGAAGGAGAAACCACGCAGGTTGTAACTCTTCACGATGCCGTTGAGCTCAGGATTCTCCTCTTTCAGTCGCATCACGCTTGAACCAGTAAAGACGATCTTCAGTTCGGGATAGAGGTCGTAGCAACGACGAAGCTCCTTGCTCCAGTCTGGCTGTTTGAAGACCTGGTCGATAAGCAATGTGCGTCCGCCCTGTCTGACAAAGTCGCCGGCAAAGTCGGCTATTCCACGTCCTTGGAAGTAGAAGTTGTTCATGTTCACAAAGAGACATTTGTGGTCGTCAGCACCAAACTTTTCCTTGGCATATTGCAGTAGGAAAGTAGTCTTTCCGACTCCTCGTGTACCCTTGATACCAATCATGCGGTCGTTCCAGTCAATCTCATCCATCAGGGTGCGACGAACCGGAGCGTTGATGTGCTCGACCAGATATCGATGTGTTCTGAAGAAAGCCTCTTCCATGAGTTTATGTTCTTTCGTATTGTTTTTAATAGTGCAAAGGTAATATTTATTTTCTAAATTGCAAACTCAAGATAGCAAAAAACAACTTTTTTTTCATTATTTAGCACTAATCTAAGTAAAATGAGGCAAAATATAGCGAGATTTTAGTAACTTTGCACTCATGAAGTTGCATATTTTCAATCCAGACCACGATTTGGCGTTAGCTGCCAACCAAAAAATATTCACCGCACCCCATGCTGGTCGTCTCCTTCGGGGCGACCTGTCTTTCATTCCTGCCTTATGGGCTGACGATGGAGATTTGGTGCTGGTCGACGACATAGACAATGCCCGCGACAAGGTGCGTCATCTCTGCGGTTATGAGAACCAGGACAGGGTGGAGTTCGTCACCAAGTTGCAGTTGCAGAAGATATTTGCCGATACCATGTCGGTGGACAGCATTCATCCCTGGGGCTGGAATCTCTCGCTCAAGGAGGAGTTGCGCCGCATAGGTTGCCCTGACATAATGCTTCCTACCGATGAAACCATGCAAAAGATAAGAGAACTTAGTTCTCGCCAATGGGCATCCACGCATCTGCAGAGCGACGTGAAGTTTGTGTCGAACCTGCAGGATCTTATCCTTCTGGTGCAGCAAATGCAGCGGGCTGTAGTCAAAGCTCCTTGGAGCAGCAGCGGCAGGGGCGTTCGCTATCTCACAGCTCGGATGTTGCAAGACCCAGGCTTCTCGCGCTGGGCTGAACGTATCATCGAAAAACAGGGCGGTGTCACGGTAGAGCCCTATTATAATAAGGTGAAAGATTTCGGTATGGAGTTTGAAGCCATCGACGGACAGATTGTTTATCGAGGACTGTCTCTTTTCCAGGTTGCGAAGAATGCCTATACGGGCAATGTGCTTGCTTCGGAGGAAGAGAAGGAGGAAATGCTGCAGTCTTATGTCAGCCATGAGCAGCTGGAAGCTATCAGCCAGCATGTCTGCGAGGTGATGCAGCCTGCTCTGAAGGGAGTCTACAGCGGTCCGTTCGGAGTTGACATGATGGTGTGCGCCAAAGAGCCCGGAAGCAAGGATGTCTTTATCAATCCATGCATCGAACTCAATCTCCGTCGCACGATGGGACATGTCGCCTTGGCTCTCAGTGGTCATGGTGAGCATCCTCTACGCATGATGCATGTCCTCTTTGATGGTAATCGCTATCATCTGATTGTAAGAAAGATAGAGCAGAATACTAAACAAAATGTTTAATATGTAACTTCTTTCACCAAACAAAATGTTTAATACGTTATTTCTTTAAATAAATAAAATATCATTCAGATAAACTATTTTTTAACAAACTAAATCTTTTCATAAACAATGAAGAAAAAACTAATCGTATTATTTCTTGCATCGGCATCTTTAGGAGCCTTTGCTCAGACAGCCAAACCTTACGTGTCGCAGGTTTGGAATCCGGACAATGGTAACGGAACTTATACCAATCCTGTAATTAATGCAGACTATAGTGACCCCGACGTGGTGGCTGTAGGTGATGACTATTACCTCACAGCCAGCAGTTTCAACTGTATTCCTGGTCTGCCCATCCTCCACAGCAAGGACCTTGTCAACTGGGAACTCATCGGACATGCTGTCACCAAGCTCCAGCCTGAGAGCGAGTTTGATAAGCCATCGCATGGCAATGGTGTGTGGGCTCCCTGCATCAGTTATCATAATGGCGAGTTTTATATATATTGGGGTGACCCCGATTACGGTGTGTTCATGGTGAAAACCAAGAATCCAGCCGGCAAATGGGACGATCCAGTGTGTGTGATTCCTGGCAAGGGAATGATCGACACCTCTCCTCTGTGGGACGAGGACGGCCGTGTGTACTTGGTGAATGGCTGGGCCAATTCGCGCAATCGCTTCGCATCTGTCATCACTGTTCGCGAGTTGAATGCCGAAGGAACCAAGGCCATTAGCGATCCTGTCATAGTCTTCGACGGCAACGGAACAGAGAATCGCACTTGCGAAGGTCCTAAGTTTTATAAGCGCAATGGCTGGTACTGGGTGATGTTCCCTGCCGGAGGTGTTCCTACAGGTCATCAGATTGCCATGCGCTCCAAGTCGCCTTTCGGTCCTTATGAGGCTAAGAAGGTGCTTGCCCAGGGCAAGAGCAAAATCAATGGCCCTCATCAGGGCGGATGGGTTCATACAAAATACGGTGAAGACTGGTTCTTGCATTTCCAGGACAAGGAAGCCTACGGACGTGTGGTTCACCTGCAGCCTGTCACCTGGAAGGACAACTGGCCTGTGATGGGCAAGGTGCCAGCCAAGGGCTATTGTGGTGAACCTTACGAGACTTATAAGATGCCTAAGGCTGCCGTTCATGTGAACGTAAACCCTGTGGAGAGCGATGAGTTCAATGAAACTAAGTTGGGCCTTCAATGGCAATGGCACGCCAACTACCAGCAGTGGTATGGAATGCCAACCTCGATGGGTGTGATGCGTGTCTATACCGACAAGAACGACGGAACCATCTGGCACACACCCAACCTGTTGTTGCAGAAAACTCCAGCCGACAACTTCACAGTCACCACCAAACTACAGCTTACTGCCAAGGACCAGAACCAGATGGGCGGTATCATCATGATGGGCCTCGACTACACGGCATTGGTAGTCAAGCGAGTGGGCGATGAGTTCCAGTTGCAGCAGATTACCTGCAAGAATGCCGACAAGGGCAAGCCCGAGACAGTGAAGGTTCTCGATACGCTGAAGCCAAGTTTGGTAGACAAGATAGACTATCAGCCAGCCATCCACGAGCAGGCTTATATGCGAATGGTGGTACGTCAGGGCAAGATGCAGTTCTATTTCTCCCAGAATGGCAAGTCGTACAAGAAGGTGGGCGATGAATTTACCATGCGCGAAGGCAAGTGGATTGGAGCCAAGGTAGGACTCCTCGCCAAGGAGCCCGAAGGCAAGACCAACCGTGGTTGGATAGATGTGGACTGGTTCCGCATCACCAAATAATAACGTAAAAGCAAAAAAAGTTGAAACTACATCGAATATCCATATTGTTTGTCCCCCTCGTGTTGGGTGCGTGCTCTGTGAGTAAGCATGTTCCCGAAGGCGAATATATCCTTAACAAGGTGGAGGTGAAGAGCGACGATAAATCCTACGATGCTTCGTCGCTCAAACCCTATGTCCGTCAGAAGGAAGCTCCCAAGATCTTCTCGCTTTTCAGAAATCCCTTCAGCCGCAAGCCCGTCATCTTCGATACGTTGCAGGCACGCCTGTCGTGTCAGGACCTCCGTGTGGCGATGCAGAACCAGGGATTCCTGCAGGCAGGAGTCTCGCTTTTCACCACTACGAAGGGCAAGAAGCTCGATGCCCAGTATCTGTTGCATCCGGGAGAGCCATTCCGGATAGGCAAGATGACCTATGTGGTCGACGACGAAGAGGTGCGCAAGGTGCTGAGTCTGGGCGATGAGAGTCAGCGCTTGCTGAAGCCAGGAATGCGTTTCAGTGTAGAGGCGCTTGATGCCGAGCGCAAGCGTATAGCAAGACTCTTGGCAGACAGTGGATATTTCCGTTTCAACAAAGATTTCATTCAGTATGATGCCGACACCATCTCCGGCGAGAAGGATATCGACCTGAAGCTCCATCTCCTGAAGTACAAGGCAAGCAGCAACCAGCCTGCCACCGACCATCCGCGATACTGGATTCGTCAGGTCAACTTCTTGAGCAATGACAGTCTGCCCATCCATCTGCGCCATCAGGTGTTGCTCAACGCCACAGCCGTGAAGGAAGGACAGCCCTACAGCGCTTCCGACCTGCAGCGTACGTACAACAACTTTGCCCGTCTGCAGGCCGTGAAGTATACGAGCATACGTTTCGTAGAAGTGCCCGACACCAATCAGCTGGACTGCAACATACAGATAAGCACCAATAAGCCCCACACCCTGTCGTTTCAGCCCGAGGGCACCAATACGGCAGGCAACCTGGGTGCAGCAGCCTCGCTTACCTATACCAACCGCAACCTGTTCCATGGCAGCGAACAGTTCAGCATCGAACTGCGTGGAGCCTACGAGGCCATCAAGGGACTGGAGGGCTACACCGACCAGAACTACATCGAGTATTCGGCAGAAGCCAAGTTGATGTTCCCGCGATTCTTAGCACCATTCCTGTCGAAGAGCTTCCGTAGGAGACAGACGGCAAGTTCTGAGCTCTCTGTGAGTTGGGACATGCAGAACCGTCCCGAGTTCTATCGCAGGGTGTTCTCTACAGCCTGGCGCTATCGCTGGGCAGAACCCAGACACCATCTCAACTGGCGCATCGACCTGCTCGATCTCAACTATGTGTATATGCCGTGGATTTCTCCTACCTTCAAGAAAGACTACCTCGACGATGCAGACAATCGTAACGCCATCCTGCGTTACAACTACGAGGACCTTTTCATTATGAAGATAGGTTTTGGTATTACATATAATAATGGTATAGACGCCATGAGGGCAAATATCGAGACAGCAGGCAATCTGCTCAACGGAGCAGCCAAGGCGTTCGGACTGAAGAAGAATGGAGAGGGTCAGTACACCTTATTTAATATAGCCTACGCTCAGTATGCTAAGTTTGATTTCGACTACACCCATCTGATGCAGTTTGACAAGCGCAACGCCCTGGCGCTGCATGCAGGCTTCGGCATAGCCTATCCTTATGGTAACAGCCGAGTGCTGCCTTTCGAAAAACGATATTTCTCGGGTGGAGCCAACTCCGTGCGAGGATGGGGTGTTAGAGAGTTGGGACCAGGAAAGTTCAGAGGCACCGACGGCCGTATCGACTTCATCAACCAGACGGGCGATCTGAAGCTCGACCTCAATGCCGAGTACCGCACGTCTTTGTTCTGGAAGTTCCAGGGTGCGTTCTTCGTAGATGCCGGCAACATCTGGACCCTTCGTTCCTACGAAGAGCAGCCAGGCGGACAGTTCAAGTTGGATGAGTTCTACAAGCAGATAGCTGTGGCTTACGGCTTGGGAATACGTCTTAACTTCGACTATTTCATCCTGCGTTTCGATATGGGTGTGAAAGCCATCAATCCCGCCTATGAGAACGAGCAGGAGCACTGGGCAATCATTCATCCACGACTCAGTCGCGACTTTGCGTTTCACTTCGCAGTGGGCTTCCCATTCTAACCATCCATCTTCCTTCCCTCTTTACCATGGGGAGGCAGAAGTTGGCTTTCTCTGTCAGTCGGGCAACCTTTCCTATGGTGTCCATCTGCAGAAAGTCAGAAACCTTTATTTCTATTGAGGCAAGCGAATCATTGTCTTGCCATTCGATGTCGCCCAGTTCAATCTGGGCGTCTTCGTTTTTAGCACGCAGCGAGTCGACATCCGCCTGGTGCACATTGCTGGCGGCAAACCTCAGCCATTTCTCCGACTCGGGCGTGCAGAAACGCAGCGCTTTCTCGAAGTGCCAGTTGTAGTAGTTCACGGCGAAGGAGTCGGCATCCATTCGCAGTTGTTCCTCTTCGCTCAGTTCGTGCTTGCAAGAAGAACCTGCCATCATCATCATGCCGCTCACGGCAGCCAATAGGATCCATCGAAGATAAATTCTTCTTGTTCTCATATCAGTATCTTTTTAAATTAGCTTAAAAACGCCACAAAGGTAAGAAAAAACTTTGTAATTAGAATCTTTTTAGCTAACTTTGCATGAAAATAAAAATTAAGATGCTAAGATTTATTTCCTTCGGCAGCGGAAGTAGTGGTAATTGCTACTATCTTTTTACTGAGACGGATTCACTATTAATAGATGTGGGAGTAGGAATAAGGACACTGAAAAAGCACTTTCATAACTATGGATTGCGCTTCGAGGATGTGCACAACATTCTTATCACTCACGACCATGCCGACCATGTCAAGTCTGTGGGAAGCCTAAGCAATGATTATCACTTGCCTGTTTATACAACTCGTAAGGTGCATAGTGGCATTGAGAACAACTATTGTGTTCGCAAGAAGATCAATGGTGCCAATGTGCATGTCGTAGAGAAAGGTGTGCCCTTCGTGCTGGGTGAGTTTCGCATTACTCCCTTTGGTGTTCCTCACGACAGTACCGACAATGTGGGCTATCAGGTGGAGTGTGGTGGTGTCACCTTCTGTCTCATTACGGATGTGGGCCATATCACCGACGAGATGAAGGCCTTCATCGGTCGTGCCAATTATCTTGTTTTAGAGGCAAATCATGATGAGGAGATGCTTCAGCAGGGACCTTATCCCCAGTATCTCAAGGATCGCATTCTCGGTCCTAACGGTCATCTTAGCAATACCTCCTGTGGTAAGGCTTTGGCAGAAAATGCCACTGATGCTCTGCGTCATGTCTGGCTGTGTCATCTCAGCGAGGAGAACAATCATCCCGAACTTGCCCGCAAGACTGTAGAACAGATTCTGCGTAGCTATGGTATCGTGGCAGGAAAAGACTTTATACTGGAGGTGCTCAAGCGTAAGACTCCCAGCGAAATCTATACATTGAAAGCGACAGAATAATGTCTGGATGTTTACCATTCATTCATCATGTGTCTTATTGCAGCAATGGGGTGATGCCACAACATACGGGGGCCTGCATAGCGCATAGCAGCCTGCATTTGTATTTTTCTGTCAGGCTTATAGCAGTGAATAGGACATTTCTTGCAAGTCGGCTTCTTCTCGCCAAACTTGCAATGCTTCAATCTGGTGTAGGCATAGTCGAGTAGGGCCGAACACTCCTCGCAAAGTCCTTCTTTCGTATGCTTCATGCCGTGGCAGTATATCTCCACCATTTGGCTTACCGTTTTCTTTTCTTGCTCTATGCGCGTCATGAGACTCCTTTGCCTTTAAAGCTTTTGTAGATAGCGGTCGGCTTCGATAGCGGCCTTGGCACCAGATCCTGCAGCTACAACTCCCTGACGGTAAACGGGATCGGCCACATCACCTGCAGCAAAGATACCGGGCAGATTGGTGGTGGCAGTGCCGGGAACCACCTTGATGAATCCCTGCTCGTCGAGATCGATATGGCCCTTGAAAAGCTCGGTGTTGGGCTTATGACCAATGGCAAGGAAGAAACCATCGATGGCAATGTCGAAGGCCTCCTCGTTGGGTTCGCCGAGATGACGTACCAGGTGGGCACCCTCTACACCGTTGTCACCAAAGAGCCCCGTGGTGTTGGTTTCGAAGAGTATCTCGATGTTCTCCTTTTCCTTGACTCGTTGCTGCATGATCTCAGCAGCACGCAGGAAAGGCTTTCTCACGATCATATACACCTTCTTGGCGAGACTTGCCAGATAGAGAGCTTCCTCGCAGGCCGTGTCTCCACCGCCCACAACAGCCACAGTACGCTTACGATAGAAGAAACCGTCGCAGGTGGCACATGCCGATACACCCTGTCCCTTATACTTCTCCTCGTCTTCAAGCCCCAAGTATTTGGCTGTGGCTCCTGTGGCAATAATGATGGTGTCGGTTGTAAAAGCCTTACCGTCTTCGTCTTCCACACGATAAGGACGGTTCTCGAAGTCGATGTGAGTGATGCTTCCGTCGCGCATTTCAGTTCCGAATCGTTCAGCCTGTTCACGCATGTCCATCATCATCTGATTGCCGTCCACACCATTGGGATAGCCAGGAAAGTTTTCTACGATGGTGGTGGTGGTCAACTGTCCGCCTGGTTGCAAACCGGCATAAAGTACAGGTTTCAGGTCAGCACGACCAGCATATATGGCAGCTGTATAACCAGCAGGTCCACTACCGATAATGAGAGTTTTGATATGTTCCATATTTTTGATTGAGTTTTATTGAATTCCTATTATTTTGTGAGTTTGCAGCGAGAGTTGCCATTCCGGGTGCTGCTTGATGTATTCGATGCAATGCTTCATGATGATGGCGTTCTGCTCATCGTTGCCTGTGTCGCAAGGCTGCAGATACAGGAAGTCGGCCTTCAGATGGCAGCAGTCCACAGGATGCTTGTCGTCGAAAACGAGTTTCAGTTCGTTGGCATGAGGGATGACGACAGCCGCCTGAGTCTCCACAAAGGCCTTCTTTGGCGAACAGGTTATCCAGTCTATTCCCTGTGGCAGCAGATGCGTTCCGTTGGTCTCCACAGCCACATAGTAGCCGGCCTGATGCCATGCCTCAATGAGGGCGTCGTCGGCCTGCAGAGAGGGCTCACCTCCCGTCAGCACGATAAACCGACATTCACTTCCCGTACGTAAACATTGCTCCACGATATCCTGTGCCGTCATCTCCGTATAGTGTGTGAAGTCGGTGTCGCAGAAAGGGCACGACAGGTTGCACCCGCTCATTCTTACGAAGACGGCAGGTCTGCCAGTCCATCTTCCCTCACCCTGTAGTGAGTAAAATATCTCGTTGACTCTGTAAGTTTTCATTCTTTGTTGTCTGTGAATATCTTCAGTCAGTGTTACTTGACGATGAACTCTATACCCTTTATTTTGTTCTCGTCGATGACAGTGGCTGTGTTTCCGAAGCTTTCCTGTATGTTAACCTTGTAGCATGCGTCGAACTGTTCGACAATCCATTTACCGATATTCTCGGCAGTAGGGTTGAAGTCGAAAATCTCGTTGAGGTTAGCATGATCCATCTTGCTGTGTATGACTTTCTTGATGTGAGTGAAGTCTTCCACCATACCATCCTCGTTGAGTTTGTCCCTGCTGACGAGGAAAATTTCTATCTGCCAGTTGTGTCCATGCATACGGCTGCACTTGCTTTCGTAGCTGAGTTGGAGCGAGTGGGCAGCGGATATTTCTAACTTTTTGGAAATACAGTATATCATATCTTGCTTCAATATAATCTAATAAACTTTGCAAAGATACATCAAATCGGTAAAATATCAAAATAAATGTGTGATTTAATTTTGTTAAGAGCCTGATTTTGTCAAATCTTCATGACAATGAATAAAAATAGTATCAATCTTTTCGTTACCTCAGAATTTTGCATTAACTTTGCAGAAGTTAAACTGCATCTCAGCAAAATATTCAAGCAAGCTTGATATTCTGCATTCGATTTGTATTAACTTTGCATTAACTTAGCAGAAATAAGCAGAAAAAGATACGCAAACCATATGAATAATATTAAGAAAATAGTCCTTACGGGCGGTCCTTGCGCAGGCAAGACCACAGCATTAGTACGCATCATAGAGCATTTCTCGGGATTGGGTTACAAGGTATTCACCATTCCCGAGGTACCTACCATGTTTACCCAGGCAGGTATGAACTATCTTACCGACAACGCCAAGTTCTTCTATGAGGGCGAGAAGGCTACGCTCCAGATACAGTTGGCTTTAGAAGACAGTATGATGCGCATGGCAGAGACGATAGACAAGCCTGTCATCATCGTATGCGACCGTGGTGCGATGGATATCTCTTCGTATCTCACTCCCGAGCTTTGGAACCGAATCATCGGAGAATTGGGGTATACCACAGCCCAATTGCGCGATGAGCGTTACGATGCCGTACTCCATCTTGTTTCAGCAGCCGATGGCGCCGAGCAGTTTTATACCACGAGCAACAATGCCCAGCGCTTGGAGCGTGCCGACGAACAAGGTTTGCAGATAGCCCGCGAACTCGACAAGAAGGTTATCAGTGCCTGGACGGGTCATTCTCATCTGCGTGTCATCAACAATCACGACGACTTCAACAACAAGTTGAACCGTGTTCTCAAGGAGATTAGCAATGTGCTGGGTATTCCTCAGCCCGTGGAGGAGGAGCGTAAGTACATTGTCGAGGTGACGGGCGATATAGCAGGAAGCATCGACAGCGACATCGTACAGACCTATCTTACCACCGAACCTGGTTGCGAGGTACGTCTTCGCAAGCGTGTCTTCGAGGGCAAGACGGTGTATGTACATACCACCAAGAAGTTGCTTTCTTCCAACGAGCAGATAGAGACGGAGCGCCAGATAGGTAAGAATCTCTACGAGTCCATGCTTCAGCAGGCCGATCCTTATCGTGTCACCATCCGCAAGCATCGCAAGAGTTTCATCTGGAAGGGTCAGTACTTCGAGTTGGATTCTTTCGAGTCTCCCGCTCCAGGATTAGTTATTCTCGAGACCAAGGGCATTGCGAAGCAAGAGAGTGTCAAGTTTCCTCCCTTCATCCATGTGAAAGAGGATATCACGGGCAATACACAATATTATAATTATAATATCGCGTTAAGGAAGTAGTTTTCTTGAGAAGTTAATGAGATCTTCAGGAGTTAAGGGAGATTATCAGGAGTTAAGGAGTTAAAGGAGTTAAGGAGTTAAGACAACAGCCTTATTGTTTGAGTCCCCTGCAGATGATATTTTTTAGTCAAGAAACGAAGTACGGCAACCGAAGGGAAAAGCAATTAGAGAAACAACGTTCGCTGGCCGAAGGGAAAAGCAATTTGAGATTCATTCCTGTTGTTCTGAATTAACACGAACAACAGGAATAGGGTGGCTAAAGCCACCCTTGCAGCCCATATAAGCAACTCGCCCTGAAGATCAAGAAGTTCACAGAAGCAGCACGCCCTGAAGGCCAAGAAGATCACAGAAGTAGCACGCCCTGAAGGCCAAGAAGATCACAGAAGCAGCACGCCCTGAAGGGGCAGAAGCTCTTAGCCCAGGGCAACACCCTGGGTTTTTGGTGGGTCGCAAACAATGCGCCCTGTAAGGGCAAAAGCTTTACATATCGCTACGGATTTTCAATATTTATTAGGTGTATTTTAAAGCTTTTGCCCTTACAGGGCGCATTGCTGACTGACATTATACCCAGGGCGTTGCCCTGGGCTAGGAGCTTCTGCCCTTTCAGGGCGTGCTGGATAATTTCAATCATACAGGAGGTCGTATTAGGTAATTAAAAGCCCATATAAGCAACTCGCACCAAAGGTCATGCAGCCCATAGAAGTAGCATGCCCTCTCAGGGCGTGCTGTTATGGACTTCATGGCCTTTCTGCAGCCCCTAAGCGATTTGTGTCCATGCGGTCGCATACCGCAAAATGCAGCTCTGCTGCTGGCGAAGACCTCTGATGGTCCGCCAACCTTATAGCGAAGCGGTTTGAGCACCGAGTAGGGCGGTTGACACATCCCCTGTCCCCTGAGGGGAAAGGGGCTTGGGGAAAGAGGTGGAGCCCTCTTTAATGGTAAAGAGGGACGGGGTGATTTTAGAAAAAATCCATCATTAAGGTTAATGGAGGACTGGCGGTTTTTCGAAAAAATCGAAAGAAAAACATATTAAGGCTAATTAAGGATAGGAGGAGTTTCGAGAAACAAAAACCTCGTTTCTCTAAAGGAAAAAGAGAAACGAGATTTCATTATCACTGTTACATTGGGAACAATCCGAAGAGTTCAGCGTCGATTTGATCCGTCACTTTGCGGAAATCCTCAGGATTTTCCTCAAAGTGCAAGTTGTCGCCATCAACGATGATCAACTTCCCCTTATACCCCTTGATCCATTCCTCGTAGCGGTCGTTGAGCCCCTGCAGATAATCAATACGAATACTCTTCTCGAAGTCACGTCCACGCTTCTCGATATGACTCACGAGTGTAGGGATGCTGCTTCGGATATAGATCATCAGGTCGGGCAGTTTCACCAGACTGATCATCAGGTCGAAGAGATCAGTATAGTTTGCGAAGTCACGGTCGCTCATCAATCCCTTGTCATGCAGGTTGGGTGCGAAAATCTTTGCGTCCTCGAAGATAGTACGGTCCTGGATGATGGTTTCCTTGTTCTGTGCTATTTCCACCACGTCGTGGAAGCGCTTGTTTAGGAAATAGATCTGCAGGTTGAACGACCATCTTTTCATGTCCTCGTAGTAGTCAGCGAGGTAAGGGTTGTTGTCCACAGGTTCGAAGTTAGGCTTCCAACCGTAACGTTTACTGAGTAGTTTGGTGAGCGTAGTCTTTCCGCTTCCTATATTTCCTGCTATAGCTATATGCATATCTTTATTTATTTTTTATGATGGTTATTAATTATCTTCCCTCCTCTTCCTTCGAGAAGAGTCCGAAGAGTTGCGAGTCTATTCTGTCGACGATTTCGCCAAACTCCCTGGGGTTGTGTTCAAAGTCGAGGTTATCCACCTCTATGACCAGCACCTTACCCTTGTACTTCTTGTATATAAACTCATCGTACAGGTTGTTGATGCCCTGCAGATAGTCGATGGGCATCTGCTGTTCGTAGTCGCGTCCCCGCTTCTGAATGTTCTTAACTAAGTGCGGAACGGAGGCTCTCAGATACACCATGAGTTCAGGCATTTTGATCACCTTCATCATCGAGTCGAAGAGTCCCATGTAGGTATCGTAGTCCCGCTCGTCCATGTTCCCCATATTCTTGTTGTTGGTAGCGAAAACATACACGCCCTCAAAGATGGTCCTGTCCTGTATGATGGTCTCCTTGCTCTTTTCTATCTCCAACAGGTTTTTGAAGCGCTGTTTCAGGAAATACACCTCCAGGTTGAGCGCCCATCTCGAGATGTCCTTGTAGTAATCGTCGATGTATGGGTTATCATCTACAGGCTCCAGAAATTTCTTCCATCCATAATGCTTTGCAAGCATATTGGTGAGTGTCGTCTTTCCGCTGCCGATGTTGCCAGCTATTGCTATGTACATGTTATGTTGTTATAAGTATATTATCAATCCGTTGTTATGATTCTTTCGTAAACTGCTCCACGAACTGGTCTTCCGTGATGATAGGAATGCCCAACTGCTGCGCCTTCCTGTTCTTGGTACTTGCCGAGGCAGCATCGTTGTTGATCAGGAAGGACGTACTCTTGCTCACACTTCCCGTCACCTTACCGCCCTGTTGCTCGATGTAAGCCTTCAGCTCGTTGCGGTTCTTGTAGTGGTGCACGTCGCCCGTCACCACGAAGGTCAGTCCCTCGCACATCGAACCCTTCTCCTGAGGCTCCTCCTCCTCCCTGATGTCGAGTTCCTTCAGGAGTCGCAGCACCTTACCGAAGTTCTTGTCGTCGCGGAAGAAGCCGATAAACTTGGCACTCTTCTCCGGTCCGATGCCCTCGATGCTTGCCAGCTCGTCGTCGAAGAGAGCCGTCCGTGCCACCTCGATGAGCTTTGCCACCGGATATTCAGCCAGCAGTCTCTTCGCCACATCTCCGCCACACAGCGGAATGCTGAGCGCATAGAGCAGATGACGACCGTCGGTGGTACGGCTCTTCTCGATGCTTTCCAAGAGGTTGTGCACCGACTTGCGGCCGAACCCCTCGAAGGTAGCAATCTGGTGGCTGAATTGCGACAGATGATAGAAGTCGGCATATTCGTGGATGAAACCGCAGTTGATAAATCGCGAAACCGTCTGTTCCGAGATGCCCTCGATGTTGATGCCCTCCTTGCTCACGAATCGCGAGAACTTCTTCAGCTGCTTGGCCGTACAGTCGGGGTTGGTGCAGTGCAGCGTCTTCGTGCCGCTCTCACTCTCCGTCACCACCGCCTGTGCACCACATACAGGGCACACCTCTGGCACCTCGAGCACACCCACCTTCTCAGTGATGCGAATCACCTTCGGTATAATCTTGTTGGCCTTGATCACCTGCAGACGCGTACCCTTGCTCCCGATGCCCAGTCGCTCACACTCACTGATGTTACAGAGCGAGGCACGCTGCACGGTAGTACCCTCCAACTCCACAGGCGTGAAGACAGCCACGGGCGAAATCGTATTGGCGGCACACGACCATTCTATGTGGTCCAGAGTAGTGTCGGCATGCGTGTCCTGCCATTTAAAGGCATAGCCCGCACGTGTAGCATGATGGCCGGTCACCGACCCCGTAGCAGCATACGCCGTATCATCGTAGGCTATCACCAGACCGTCGACAGGGAAGGGGAACACCTTGTTCGTCACCTTGTGGGTGAAGAGGTCCACCACCGCCTGGATATTCTCTGCAGTAGGGTGGTCGATGCGTTCGCGCTCCACGGGGTTGAAGCCCAGTGAAACCAGGAAGTCCATCCTCTCGCCCCACGAGGTGATGTCGTGCTCCGTATATACTAAGGTAAAGGGAATCCACTGCAGATGTCGTGGCTTCACCTCCTCGATGTCCTTCAGAGCCAGCGAACCCGAAGCCAGGTTGCGTGGATTGGCATAGTCGCCCTCCGTCTCCAACACAAATCGTTCGAAGTCAGGATAGGAGATCACCGCCTCGCCACGAATCACCAAGTGTCCCATCTCGTCTATCTGTTGAGGAATACCCGCGATGGCAGGTGCCAGATGAGTGATGTTGGTACCGATATGCCCGTTACCACGAGTCACCACCTTGGTCAGCCTACCGTTGTCGTAGGTCACGACGAGAGTCAGACCGTCCAGTTTCCACGACAGCCAGATACACCTTCCGTCAGCCCATTTCACCAGTTCTGCCACACTCTTCGTCTTGGCAAGCGACAGGGCAGGGAACTCATGCTCCTCCTTCTGTCCCGCCACGTTGTCTTCCGACACCTTGGCAGTAGGCGAGTCGGGCAGGGTAATACCCGTTTCCTCCTCCATCAGTTTCAGTCGGTCGAACAGAGCGTCCCATTCGTAGTCGCTCATCAGTTCCCCCTTACCGTTATAGTAAGCCTCCGAGGCCTGGTTCAGTTTATCCACCCATTGCCTCATCAGCATTTCTTCCTGTGTCATATATATTATTTTATTATCTCAATTTCAGAAGTTATATAAGTCCACGACTTTCGGGAGTTAAGAAGTTAAGGGAGTTAAGGAGTTAAGACAACAGCCTTTTAAGACCGCCTGTAAGGGCAGAAGCTACTATAATCAGCACGCCCTGAACCAATGTTCACCGCCCGAAGCATGAATGCAAGCCCCCTGCAATCAGCACGCCCTGAGTCAATGTCCATCACCCTAAGCACGAATGCAAGCCCCCATGCAACCAGCACGCCCTGAAGGGGCAGAAGCTCATAGCCCAGGGCAGCACCCTGGGTTGTTATGCCAATGGGCAATGCGCCCTGTAAGGGCAAAAGCTTTACATATCGCAAAGGAATTTCAAGTTTCATTAGGTGAATTTTAAAGCTTTTGCCCTTACAGGGCGCCTTGCTGACAACCTTTATACCCAGGGCGTTGCCCTGGGCTAAGAGCTTCTGCCCCTTCAGGGCGTGCTTCCACCACTTTGCGATAACTCAATAAATCCCCTTGGAGAAATCATTGCCCACTAAAGCATTTGTCTTAACTCCTTTAACTCCTTAACTCCTTTGTAATCTCTTTTGAAACCTCCTCCACATTATTCTTTGCAAAAATATGAAATAGTTTTCAATTAGCCAAACATTCTTACTCTTTTCACTGATTTCTTAATAAATATTTGGCAGTTTCATAGAAAAGCCATACCTTTGTCGAGTCTAAGAATTTCAATTCAAATAACACAAAGACATATGTTCCGACTGAAGACATTAACGATATTAGGCAGCAAGGCCGAGCTATCCACCCTCCCCGAGGGCAAGTTGCTCATCAATACGATCAACGCCCATTCCTACAACACAGCCCTGAAGGATTCCCTCTTTGCCGAGGCCCTGTCGTGTGGCGACGTACTCATCCCCGACGGAGTGAGCATCGTGAAAGCCTGCCGATGGATAGGAGCGAAGTCGCAGCCTCGTGAGCGCATCGCAGGATGGGATCTCTTCGACTACGAGATGAACCGTCTCGAACGTGAGAGTGAAGCATCAACCGCCAAAGGCGAAAGTCCTAAGACAGTGATGTTTATGGGAAGCTCCCAGAAAGTACTCGATATGATAGTGAAGCGAGCCGCCGAGGTATATCCCCATCTCAAGGTAGCCACCTATTCACCCCCTTACAAGCCCGAGTTCACCGACGAGGACAACCGCGCCATCATCACCGCCATCCATGCCTCCAATCCCGACCTGCTGTGGATAGGTATGACAGCTCCGAAGCAAGAGAAGTGGACCTATTCCCACTGGTCAGAACTCGACATCCACTGTCATGTAGGCACCATCGGAGCCGTCTTCGACTTCTTTGCCGGCACCGTAGCGCGTGCCCCCTTATGGTGGCAGAACCACGGTCTCGAATGGCTCTACCGTCTCCTGAAAGAGCCCCGCCGCATGTGGCGTCGTTACATCCTCGGCAACACCCTCTTCCTCAAGAACATGTTGACCGAGAAACTCTCCAAATAACCCTTGGCAGCAATCAACAGCCCCAGCAAGCATCGAGTGAGCACTCAGCATGAGCAGCAAGCAT
>ULYL01022086.1_pt1 | contig 17395 bp, 15 predicted proteins | sample 1962211 | NCBI WGS metagenome assembly ULYL01 (sample SAMEA4835864, study PRJEB28245) | human gut metagenome | biome: gut microbiome; material: fecal sample | place: Denmark | collected 2008
GCTATGGGTAAAGTAAAAATTAAGAAGAGTGACGTCTGGATTGACATGACACCTATGTCAGACGTTATGACCTTGCTTCTTACTTTCTTCATGCTCACTTCTACATTCGTGAAAAATGAGCCTGTGAAAGTGACAACGCCAGGTTCTGTGTCTGAGATTAAGGTGCCTGAAAACGGCGTCTTGACCATCTTGGTAAGTCCTGAAAAGGATGCCGCTGGTAAACCAACCGGCGAAGGTCAAGTATTTATGAGTATTGATAATACCGATCAGTTAGGAAATACTTTGAGCTCAATGACAAGCAACTTCGGTGTTTCTTTGAGCCCTAAGCAGATTGAAACTTTCAAGAGTGAAGGTACATTTGGTGTACCAATGAGCGACTTGAGCACATATCTTGCAATGAACGCTTCTAAGCGTCCACAGTATCTCCAAACAAAGGGTATTCCTCTCGACAGTATCAAGGGAGGAATGAGTGAGTTCCAGCAGTGGGTTGACGCAGCTCGTTCCGTAAACGAAGACATCAAGATTGCTCTCAAGGCAGATGCTTCTACACCTTATAAGACAGTTAAGAGAGTGATGAACGAACTCCAGGATATGGACGAGAGTCATTACTATATGATTACACAGTTAAAACAACAGGGGGACGAATAAATGGCTAAGAAAGAAAGCAAACAAAAGAAAATGAATGTCCGCGTTGACTTTACGCCAATGGTGGATATGCTCATGCTTCTTATCACGTTCTTCATGCTGTGTACATCTTTGAGCAAACCTCAGACTATGGAGCTGACGATGCCAAGTAATGACGAGAACACTCAAGAAGAGCAGAAGAACGAGGCTAAGGCTTCTGAGACAGTGACTCTCTATGTGACAGCTGACAACAAGATTTACTATGGTGAAGGTATCCCTAAGTACGATGATCCAACATGGATCAAGGAAACTACATGGGGTAGCGATGGTATCCGTAAAGTCTTGCGTGACCATGCTACTGAACAAGGTATTCGTCCTGTACAGCGCATCGGTTTGGCTGTAAGAGAATTGAATATGCAACGTCAAAAGAATCCTAACCAGTATCCTGATAGTATCTATCAGAAGGAACTCAGCAAGTTGAAAGCTGGTAACTTGAAGGAAGGTAAGATTCCAACTCTTACCATTGTCATCAAGCCTACTGATAATGCTACATATAAGAATATGGTTGACGCTCTCGATGAAATGCAGATTTTGAACATTGGTACGTATGTCATCGACAAGATTAACGCTGACGACGAGAAACTTCTCGACTCTAAGAACGTTAAGATGTAATGATGAGATACAAACTAATTAAAACAAGAAAGAAATGGCAAAAATAGATCTTTACGATCCTAAATGGGTCGATATGGTTTTCGCCGGAAAGAACAAGGAGTATGGTGCTTACCAACTCCGTAAGGGTACTTCTGGTCGAAACATCAAGGCTCTTCTCATTTTGATCATTGCTGCAGCTCTCGTGGGTGGATTCTTGGCTTGGAAAGTCATCGAACAGAAACAAGCTGAAGAACAACAAGCATACATGGAAGCTATGGAGTTGGCAAAACTCCAAGAGCAAGCTAAGAAAGAGAAGAAGAAACCTGAGCCAATCAAGCCAAAGGTTGAACAGAAAAAGGAAATACCTGTAGCTCGTGAGACTCAGAAATTTACTGCACCTGTCATCAAGAAAGATGAACTCGTAAAAGAGGAAAACCAGGTTAAGCAGATGGATCAGTTGGACGACAAGGTTGCTGTTGGTACTGAAAACAAGGAAGGTGTTAAAGACCGTACAGTAGAGGCTGTCAGAAATGATATCGCCGTTGCAGCTCCACCTCCACCACCAGCACCAAAGCCTGAGGTTGCCAACAAGGTATTCGATGTTGTAGAGGAAATGCCTTCATTCCCTGGTGGTCAGGGAGCTTTGATGGCATTCTTGAGTAGCAACATTAAGTATCCTGTTGTAGCACAGGAGAATGGCGTTCAAGGTCGTGTAATCGTTGGCTTCGTCGTAGAGAAAGATGGTTCTATCTCTGACGTTAAGGTTATGCGTTCTGTCGATCCTTCACTCGACCGTGAAGCTCAGCGTGTCGTTAAGGCGATGCCTAAGTGGAAACCAGGTAAGCAGAATGGTTCTGCTGTACGTGTAAAGTACACTGTACCAGTTGTATTTAGATTGCAGTAATCTTCTTGCAGTAAATTTGAATATGAAAAGAACATCTTATATTTTTATAGGATTAGCAATTATGTTGTCTTTGGCTTTCTTCGGCTCTTGTGGCAAGAAGAAAGCCAAAGATGGCAGAACTGACACCCCAACGTCTGGCACCATTCAGTTTGTTGCCGACGAAAGTTTAAGTCCTATCATTGAGGAAGAAAAAACACAGTTTGAGTTTGAATACCCTAATGCAAAACTCAAGCCTCTTTATTCTGATGAGGTGACAGGACTACAGATGATAAAGGATTTCAAAACTCCCCTTTTGTTTACGACTAGAGGTCTTAAGGATAGTGAAATCGCTTATCTTAAATCCAAAAGCAATGTTATTCCTTCAGTCTTCCCTATTGGATATGATGGGTTGGCATTTATCGTTAACAAGAATAATAATGATACTTGCTTTACGGTAAATGACCTCAAAAGGATTCTTACGGGAAAGGCTACTAAATGGAATGACGTCGTCCCTGGTTCTAAGAGAGGTGACATTGAAGTTGTATTTGATAATACACGATCTGCTACGACAAACTTCGTTGTTGACTCTGTGCTCCATGGAGAGAAATTCGGTGAAAATATAATGGCTGCCAAAACTAGTAAGCAGGTGATTGACTATGTAGATCAAAATCCTGGTTCTATTGGTGTCATTGGTTCCAATTGGTTGAATGATCGTAGAGATTCTACCAACACCACATTTAAAAAGAATATTCATGTCGTATCGGTTTCCATTAAGGATAAAGCAACGCCAATGAATAGTTGGAAACCTTATCAGGCATACCTTCTCGATGGAAGATATCCGTTCGTACGTACTTTATATGCTATTGTAGTAGATCCTCATAAGGCATTGCCTTGGAGTTTCGCTAATTATATTACTAATCCACGTGGTCAACTCATTCTCTTCAAGACAGGTTTGTTACCATATCGAGGTGATATTACTTTCAAAAAGGTTAATATCAAAAAGTAACTTGTATTTACATATATGAATATAAGGTAAATAGCAAAATCTAAAAAAGTTAAAAGCGACATCAAATAATAGTTGTAATCAATAAACCTAATTTATTTCGAAACGTCAAATGGCTAAAATGTCATTAAGACAAAATGCTATCATTGTTTCACACTTTATAAACTTTGAATTATGAAAGCAATTAAATATTTAATAGCTGGAGTGTTGATGATGGGATTGTCAACCTCTGCAATGGCTCAGGAAGTGAATTATAAAGACATGCTGAAGCCAATAGAGACAACTTTGAAGGCAGGCAACGCTGATCCAAAGGAGTTTGCTAAGACTCTCAAAGAGTATCAAAAAGTATTCAAGAAGGATCCTAAAGCTCTTGTTGCTCTTGGTAATATCCTTGCTATGAACAAGCAGTATGATGATGCCAACTTGGTAGCTGATGGTGTTATTGCCAAGTTTAAAAACTATGGTGATGCATACATCCTCAAGGGTGACATTTATGCTTTGCAGGATAATGGAGGCGAGGCTGCTACATGGTATGGTCAGTGTATGACTATGGATCCAAAGAATCCTCAGGGTTACATTAGTTACTCTAATGTATATAGAAAAATTGATCCAGCTGCCAGTGCTGATGCTTTGAATAAGTTACGTGAAATTAATCCTGACTATCCAATCGAGGCTGAGGCAGGTCATAATTTCTTCAGCGCAGGTAATTATGACAAGGCTTATGAGTATTTCTCAAAAGCTAAGGAGAGTACCCTTGAAGAGTATATCTACTATGAGTACGCATTCTCAACTTATATTCTTAACAAAAAGGAGGAGACTCTCAGCATCTGTCAGTCTGGTATCAAGAAATTTCCAAAAGATGCTTCAATGCAAGTTTTGGCAATGCGTGCTGCTGTCGATTTGAAGAATTATGAAGAAGCTTTGGTACATGCCAACATCGTGATGAATACTGATTCTATCAAGAAGAATGCTAGCATTGTTTCTTACTATGGTTTGGCATTGGCTGGCAACAAGCAGTATAATGAGGCTATCGAGCAGTACAAGAAGGCTTTGGAGATGAAAGCTGATGACCCTAAGCCATTACAGTATATCTCTGAGGCATATAAAGACCTAGGTGATGAAGATAAGGCTTTGGAATATAACCAGCAGTATATGGATAAGAATCCTAACGCAGCTCCTACAGACTTTATGAAGCTTGCCGAGATTTACATCAACAAGGCAAAGAAAGATCCTGCTAAGAAGGTTGAGAATATAGAGAAAGCTATTGGCGTATATGCTAAGTTGGCAGAGAAGTATCCAACATTGAAGCCATTTGCAAAACTTCAAGAAGGTAACACTGCATTCCAGAATGAGTTGGATGATAAGGCAATCCCAGCTTACGAAGATGTAATCAAGGACTTGGAAGCAAAGCAGTGTGATGCAGATGAGATCAGCTACTTGAAGCAGGCTTATCAGTATATGGGCTTTATCTATACTTATGACAAGCAAGACTTTGATACAGCTAAACCATATTTTGACAAGCTCTTGAAGTTGGATCCAAACAATAAGATTGCTAAGGATGCATTCGAGAAAGCTGGAATCCAGCCAGGTGCTTAATATGGTGAATTGACATTCATATGCATTATTTTATCAATCATAAAGAAAGGGTGAGTCAATTATTGGCTCACCCTTATTTTCTTTAGTACCTATTTAAAAATGTCATTTTTGCTTTTTATCTGCACATTGTTAGCGTCTGTTTTGCTAAAACTCTATCGTTCTTGTACCATCCTCTTCCGTCTTGATAGTAACCTTAGTGCAATCTTCTGGCAACAAATCTTCGATGAGTTCAGGCCACTCTAAGAAACAAAGGTGACCGCCGTAGAAGTAATCCTCGTACCCCATATCATATACTTCTTCTTCTTTCTTGATGCGATAGAAATCGAAATGATAGACTGGGTCACCATTGCCTGCTGTATATTCGTTGACGATAGCAAAGGTTGGAGAGGTTATGACATCTTCAACTCCCAATTCTTCGCAGATAGCCTTGATAAAAGTTGTCTTTCCGGCACCCATCTTGCCATAGAAGGCAAAAACGTTGCCATCACCCATATGCTCCAAAAATTGTTTTGCAGCAATATGAATGTTTTCTAATGAGTCAATTTTGATTTTCATATCTTCTGTATTTTGTATTTATCTCTTTCTTGGTGTCAGCGTGATGAGTGGGATGAGCATTTCTTCCATTGATATACCACCATGCTGGAATGTGTCTTTATAATATGACACATAGTAATTGTAATTATTTGGATATGCAAAGAAAGCATCGCCATAAGCGAATACATATGATGTGCTTAGATTTGGAGCTGGCAGCTGCGCCTTATGAGGCTCCTTGATGGTAAACACTTCTTTTGCATTGTAAGCGAGATTCTTTCCTAATTTGTATCGCAAGTTGGTGTTAGTATTGCGATCTCCAATAATCTTGATAGGCTTCGATGCTCTGATACTACCATGGTCGGTAGTGATTACAATCTTATAGTCACTTTGTGAAAGTTTTTTAAAGAGATCTGATAGTACAGAGTGGCGTAGCCAACTTTGAGTGATGCTTCGATATGCTGACTCATTGTTGGCCAACTCACGAACCATCTTGGATTCTGTTCGTGCATGCGACAGCATGTCAATGAAGTTGATGACTAGTACATTGAGATCATTGTTCATGCACTCGTTGTATTTGTCCATAAACTTGTCTGCTCCCAAAGAATCATTCACCTTATGATAGCTGAAACTATAATGCTTACGGAATCTATCAATTTGAGTCTTGATAAGAGGCTCCTCATTGAGATTCTTACCCTCTTCTTCATCTTCGTCCACCCAAAGGTCAGGGAACATCTCTGCAATCTTATTTGGCATCAGACCGCTGAAGATGGCATTGCGTGCATATTGTGTGGCTGTAGGGAGGATGCTCATATACATATCCTCATCGATGTCGAATAGGTCTCCTATATCGTGTGCCAGCATTTTCCATTGATCATAGCGGAAATTGTCTATAACGATGAGGAAAACCTTCTCCCCATTGTCTAGCATAGGAAAAAGATGGCTCTTGAATATATCAGGGCTCATGATAGGCTTTCCATCAATCTGCTTGCCTATATTCTTGGGATCAACCCAATTTAGGTAGTTCTTTGCGATGTATTTGGCAAATCCATTGTTTGCTTCTTCTTTCTGCATGGTCAACATCTCGGTCATCGAACTGTCAGTGTCGCTTAGTTCTAGTTCCCATTTCACTAGGCGCTTATATACCTCCATCCAGTCTTTCACATTTCGACAATCCATGATTTGCATGGCTATCTGTTGATAGTCTTGTTGGTAACCGCTTTGAGTTACCTCTGTCACGATGTCTCTGCGGTGAATATTCTTTTTGAGGGAGAGTAATATTTGGCTAGGGTTGACTGGCTTGATGAGATAGTCGGCTATTTTCGAACCAATAGCTTGGTCCATGATGTTTTCCTCCTCACTTTTGGTACACATCACGATAGGGGTGGCGGGCTGGATGTCCTTGATTTGCTGCAAGGTCTCTAGTCCGCTCAGTCCTGGCATCATCTCATCGAGGAGGATGAGGTCAAAAGTTTGTTGACGACAGAGCTCTATGGCATCAGCGCCATTGCTTGTTGTCATCACTTCGTACCCTTTTTTCTCCAAGAAGATGATATGCGCTTTGAGAAGCTCAATCTCATCATCTACCCAAAGTAATAAACCGTTGTTCATATTGTCTAATCTTTATTTTAATATTGTAACCATCGTGGTATTCAAGCTGATGTTTAGAAACCATCGAGGTCGTAATACTCGTCTTCTAAGTCGAAGTTGTCATCTTTCTTCGTCTTGTCTTTCTTTTGCCCGTTCTCCTTTTTATGATTCTTGGGAGTTGGAGTAATATCTGTATCGTCATCAAAGATAATGATGTCACTATCTTCTTCGATAGGTTGCTTCTTTATTTCTTTCTTTGTTTCCGACGCATTATTTTCGTCAGAAGTCTTCTTTATTTCTGATTTCTTCTCGTCAGAAGTCTTCTTTTGTTTTGAAACCTTTTCCTCCAAAATTGTATCGTTTGTTGATGGGACAGAAGTGGTAGGCTTTGTCTCTGTCTTTATTTCCTCAATCGTTGTACTTTTGTCTTCTAGAAGTTTGTTTTCTGGAACGTCAGGAATCATTATTGTAGACTGGTTTTCCTTTATGGAAGTATCGTCTTCTATGTCCAAGATGTTGTCTGAATCAGAAGGCATTCCGTTTTCTTCATCTACTTCCTCATCGCCAGCTTCTGTGGTCTCAGATTTCTTCTCTGTTACAATCTCTGTTGGTTCCCAAAGTGTATGAGAAGGAGTTATCTTCAATGATGAGAAATGCTTTTGGAAGTATTTCTCGTAATTTTGATATGTGAAAGCTCTTCCCAATAATTCTAAGTTGCTTTCGCTGATGATGACAAGGCGTGAGTTGCGTGATGCCTTAGCAACAGACTCTTGTTGAGTAATGGTACGGGCATACTGCCATGCTTCGTCATAATTCCGGAACCCCGTCAATTTCATTTGGTGCAGACCATCTTGCTCCTCGATGCTTAGGTCGAAGTTGCGGACAAGGTAATGTGTGAAGTTGAACTTGGCAACCTCGAACAGCAACTGGTTTTCATTGATGGAGTCTGGCTGATATACAAACAAGAATGCGAAGTTGGTATTTCTCTCGTCTGTAAATCCCTTGCTCTGAATGGAGTCGTTTGTATTTAGTGTTATGCTTCGGCGATTCCATACATCCTCTAAATCGAACTTGCCGCCATGGAGACGTTTGCCTGCGTTGACACCATTCACAATCATACCTGCCATTTCGCTGATACGGCTTTCTGGGTACTTCTCCACGACCGTTTTCATATCGTCGATACAACCTTTCGCATCCCCGTCGTTGAGTTTGCTAAGACCGCCGATAAACAGAAACTTGTCACGATTGGCTCCATTTGGAAATCTATCACCAGAGATACGCGCATTTCCCTTCGCCTCACTGTATCGGCTAGCTTTGAAAGCCTCGTAGGTGGCTGCGTATAGAGAGTCTTCTATGTGGACGCCAAATTGAGCGTTCTCTTTATAATATGGGTCGGTGAGGAGAGTAGTCCATTGACTCTCAGGGTAGGATTTCTTCAACTTGTCAATATAATTGTCAGCTGTTCTAGGCATACCTTTCCTTGAATAGAGTAAGTACAGATGATAATAGACATCATCCATGTGCTCGAAATCTTTGTAGTTGTCCTCCAATCTTCTAAGTGCTTTCTCACTGAGTGTGAGATTGTCCAATTTATCCTTGAAGATAACGCCAGAATTGTATAGCGCATCTTCCAGCAGCAAATTGCTGGCTGCAATCTGCTCTGGTGTGAAAGGAATTTGTGCCAAGTAGTACTCTCTTTTGTGAGGATCGTTTTGGGCACTGTCCGTTACCTCTTTGATGGAGTCTTCTTTTTCGGCAACTTGTATGAGTGAGTCTCTCATCTCATCGGTCATTTCTTCGGCTCCTTCAGGGGCTGCTACTACTGTCTTGTTGATTCTTTGCCAGTTATCCACATTCTCACGCTTACCCCATAGGCGTTGGAACTGCGTCTTTCCTTGACTTACAGCTATTGGGTTGTAGAAATACCAAGCACCTTTTTGCCCCGTATTGGTTGCGGATGATGTCGTGTTTGTTTTATTGTTTCGATTGACATTATAGCCGCCGTTCATAGCTTGTTGTCTGTTGCTTTCTTGCTCGGCAAGTTTGTCTTTTTCTTCCTTTTCTTTCTTCTTGAGTGCAGAGATTACCCTGTCGATGGCAGCATTGCGGTCTTTCTCGTCCATTTGGGCGAGTGCTTGAAGGGAGTCTTGTAGATGGACAGCTTCGGTATGAGGAACCAACTCGTCGAGTACCTTGGAACGGTCGGATAGCTGCTGATAGTCTTTGCGATCCTTGTCGAGTAAACCGATAGCTTCTCCATAGCATCGTTGTGCATCGCTGTATTTCTCCATTCCCCAATATAAGTCACCAAGGTGGAGTAGGAGCACACCTTTCTCGATGCCACTGCGAGTAGCCTTAGCATTACCATTCTCGTATGCAGAGATAGCATGGACGGTATCTTTCTCGTTGAGATAGATATTGCCCATGGCATAATAAACTTGGTCTAGATATTCTTTGTTGTTATCGGAACTTGCCATTCTCTTTAGTCGAGCAATCATTTTCTTGGCATTGCCTTTGGCCATTACTTCCGACATGGCGATTCTGGCATTGAACTCCAGTTCGTAAGGAGGGTTGAGACGGATTACATGCTTAAAAGCCTTGTAAGCTTCCTCTCGCTTACCGATGGCAGCTTGTAACTGTCCCATAAGAAACCACTCGCGAGCTTTTTGTTTGCGTCGCATTTCATGTTTGATAACTTTCGCAAGGTAGGGAATGGCTTGTTCAAAGTCACCTATATGAATATAATAGTCTGCGTATGTGTAGTCCCATTCCTTTTGAGCACGCCAATGAATGCTGTCTCTCTGCATGTTGCGGATGACATCCTCGGCATCGTATCGCCAGTCTTGCTCAATATAACATTTTGCAAGCCAAGCTCTGGCTCTTCCATAGATGGCTGGTTGTGTGGCATATAGGCGACTCATGTAGGCGAAGGTGGCGGCTGCACCGTCAAAATCACCCTTAAAGAACTGTGAACGTCCCATCAGCATCCATGCTTTCCAAAGAAATGGATTGTATTCCTTTCGATTCAACCACTCGATGTCCTTAGCTGTCTTCCTGCGGTTCTTGGTCCATTCAGGTCGCTTCTTGATGCTATGCTGGTGGATGGCTTTCTCGCATTTCAAGATAGCTGTCTCGTAATTGCTCTTGCCAAGTTCGCGACTGTTCTTGTTGGTTACGGTATAGAGAGGGATCATCTCAGTGAAGTTGTCCTTGTTGCCATTCTCCTTTTCCAAACTTCCATCGATATATGCCAAAGTACCATTATAATAGGTATTATAACGGGCATTGAAAGAATGCCACCACCTGCTCCTCGCAGTATTCTTTTGCGTGGAACAACCCGTTATTGCCAGTAGGGTGGTAAGGACGAGAAATATGATGATATGTCGATGAGAGTATAGTTTCACTATTGAAAATTTTAATTTGCTTGATAAGTTTTACTATAAAACTTGAAAAGCAATGCTTTTATTGCTTTGCAGAGGATGAAAAACAAGATGCTGATAAAAATGATGGTGGCTCCCGAAGGCACGTTGAGTATATAGCTGGCATAGAGACCGGCGAAACACTCTAACCATCCCAGTACAATGCTGTAAGCTATCATTTGCTTGTAATGATAGGTGAATAAGTTGGCAGTCATCTGTGGAATGGTCAATAGACTAATAGCCAGTACGATACCCACCATTTTGAGCGTGGCTACAATCGTCATGGCGATGAGTGTCATCATCCCATACTCTATCCATTTGACGGGCAAGTGCTGTGAACTAGCGAATGCTTTGTCGAACGATACACTTTGGATAGGGCGCAGAAGAGTGGCAAAAACCAAGATGGTTACCAATGTCAGGATACCTAACAGCCATAGGTCGGAACTCTCTATGGTTAAGATGCTTCCAAAAAGAAAAGAGGGAAGGTCGGGCATGAAGCCTGGTGTCAGAAAACAGCAGATGATTCCAACGCTCATACCTAGCGTCCAAAACATGGCGATGGCAGAGTCTTTTCTCACATCCGTCTTGGCACTGACCCATTGCACCCCGAAGGCACTGAGAATGGCGAATGCCATGGCAGATACTATCGGGTTGAAACCAGCGAATACGCCAATGCCAATGCCTCCAAAGGAAGCGTGTGTGATGCCGCCGCTGATGAATACCAGTCGGCGTGTAACAATGTAGGTACCCACAAATCCGCAGAGTATGCTGGCAAGGAAGGCACCTAGCAATGCGTTTTGGAAAAATGTATATTGTATGATATCCATTTGATAGTCGTTATGATGAATATATCAGATGAGGAGATGCCGGATGAGTTATTCTTCACTCTTCCTTATTCGCTGAGGAATCCGATGACCTCATCTTTCAGTTGGTTGGGAAGGTTGATGCCTCTGAGAATCAGACTTCTGTTCCATCCAGCCACATCTTGGGCTTGCATGGTATAGAGAACTTCTGCAAATTCTTCCACTTCTTCGTCGCTGTAATTGTTGGCGGCTCTTCCCTTGAACCGGTCTAGTTCTTCGTCATCGTAATAGACGATGTCTTTGGTAGCTGCCTCCATCATGCATTCTTGTTCACACTTCGTGTTCTCGCCATTGCAAGTGTTGCACGAAACACCTTCCTGCAGAGGCTCTTCCTCTCCTCCCTTATGATGGGAGAGAAGACCGAGAATGGCAGAGACGAAACCAAGTGCCACAAGGGCGAGAACTAAATAAAGCATAGATAAATTATAAATGATAATTAATAAATGATAAATGGGGGCTAGTCACCTGGATGGCTATTGAATCCTTCACTCTTCACTTATCTCAAATCCTGCCTTTTTCAGGTCTTCCCAAAAATGAGGATAGGATTTGGAGACGACTTCAGGATGATTGATTTTGAGTTGAGGAAGTTTGAAGGCGATAGGGGCGAAAGCCATTGCCATGCGATGATCCTCGTAGGTGTCGATAGCTTCGTAGGAAGGATCGCATCTCTCGCCATCCCAAATCAGGGTGTTGTCATTCTCGTCTTTGATGACGTAGCCCACCTTCTTTAGTTCCTTCTTCAATGCCTCTATGCGGTCGGTCTCTTTGATTTTGAGACTAGCAAGACCTGTGAACTTGAACTTCACGCCCATCAAGCAGCAGCAAACTACAAAAGTCTGCGCCAAGTCGGGAGAACCTGTAAAGTCATAATCCAAGCGAGGCAACAAACAGCGATGTGCCTTTAAGGTCACAGTCGTTGGAGCGTTGCGATTTTCACTTTTCACTTTTTGTACCTCACTTTCCTCAAATTCTGTCTTTACCCCCAGAAGGCTAAAGATGTATTTCACTACGGAGTCGCCTTGCTTAGAACCATCCATGAGTCCTTCCAGCTTCACTTCTGAGTCGAAGTTGCCATTCAATGTCATCATCTCATACCAATAGGATGAGGCACTCCAGTCATTTTCGATGAGATACTCATGCTCTTGGTAAGGTTGTGGTTTCACCACGATGGTATCGACATCGGTCCATTCTGCGGATGCGCCAAATTCTTGCATCGTCCATAGGGTCAAGTCGATGTAAGGACGCGAGGCGATTTCTCCAGTCAACTTCAGTTCCAATCCATTCTTGAGAATTGGACCAATGAGCAAGAGGGCAGAAATGTATTGTGAACTGATGTTGCCCACCACTTCGAGATGCCCACCTTCCAGTGGATGTCCTTTGATATGGAGTGGAGGATACCCTTCCTTTTCTTCATACTCTATGTCGGCTCCTAGATAGCGCAAGGCTTCTACGAGCACGCCGATAGGACGGTTCTTCATTCGCTCGGTACCCGTGAGAGTATGCTCTCCCTCTGTGGCACTGAGGAATGCGGTCATGAAGCGCATGGCTGTACCTGCCGCCTTGATGTTGATAACGTCGGGCATGTCTTTGAGGGCATTGATGATAACCTCTGTGTCATCGCAATCGCTGAGATTGGATGGCTGAATCTTGCCACCTGCTATAGCGTGTATGATGAGTGCTCTGTTGCTGATGCTCTTGCTCGATGGCAAGTTGATGGTTGTGTTCAACTGCTTGGGAGCTTTTATGATGTAAGTCATTGTCTTTATTTGTTGTTCTTGTTAAATTCATGTACTTTATTTAGCCAAGACGATAGGGAGTTCTCCTTCTTCTGTTGGCAATTCCGATAGTGCCCTTGTTGTAGGGCGCACTTTCTTAGGACCAGGAATCAAGGGAGAATAGTACAGTACTTGCCTCATACGATGTACTTGCTCTGGTGAGAAGCGCATACTATATCCCACGCTGTAGTCCATCAGGTTGTCAGATTGCCACTCTTTCTTCTTGCTATTCTCGCGTTTGGCAAGTATCTTCATGCTGAAAGTTGTGTCTTGACGACCTGCAGCCTTAGCTTCATCTTCAGCTTGCTTTATGTAACTGGTCAACCATTTCGTGTAAGCCACACGATTGTAGCTTGGCGTGTCTGTGCAATGATCGGTATCCTCGTCGTTGTCTGCTTCTTCTGAGTTGCTTTTATCGCCAGTTTTTTCGGAGAAAGCATGGAAGAGTCCGAGGTAGTGACCTAGCTCATGTGCCAATGTTGCATTGGGGTCGTAAACACAATATTGGTATCCCTTCGAATTTCCTTTGTCTGTAGTATATCGACTACCTTCGAAGTTTTTGTCAATATAGGCTGCATTCAAGGATACGCAATATGGAAATTTGCCTGGCTTGCTGAGTGGATAGTTCTTGCCATTTGCCAGTCCTTCTATCTCTGGATAGCCTTTCACTTGGTAGGGAAGGTTGCTGATGCCCAAGGTCTCGGAGTCATTGCTGGTCTTTTTGAATGTATAGACCATGATATTGATATAGTCATTTTGGTTCCATGAGTATTGCGCCTTGTTTTTGTCTTTCATAAACTGTTCGCAATCAAACGTGCTGTTTGATACCTTGATGTACTCCACGCCAGGTGTGCTGAGCGTTTTGCCGTTGGCATCTTTCTGTGCAAGTTCAAATACGACGTGTACATTCTCACTGGCTGTGGTGTCGAGGTTCACATTATATACATCGCCTTGGAACAACTCGTTCACGTTGTTGAGAATTTCCTTGAGCCGAATGTATTCGATGTATTGTGATTTGTTGTAGGGGTCATCGTAGAAGACATGGAAAATGACGGGCAGATGATAGACGTAGTCATCACCGGTGATGATGTCATTGTCTCTGTCCTGTCCATTTTCGGTGATAGGAGAGTCGCCAATGATTCCATCGGAATCCTTGCATGATAGGAGCCCGAATGTGCTCATAAGCATGAGAAATAATAAAAGGTGTTTCATAAGCATACCTTATTAATATATATATGATGGTGCAAAAGTACAAAATAAAAAGAACATAATCTAAAAAACGATACAAAAAGTTTGCAAAAGGGTACTAAAAAGTCCTTTCTTTCCATATAGCTTATGTTAAGCGAACTTTCAATATGTTATCAGATGGAAGAAAAATACATAGTCTTTTGTGATATGTCAACTTGAAATGTGCGAAAAATGCCGTTTGATGTTACAATTTGTTAGATTGTGTGCGTTTTCTTTTAAAATTCAAAACGCATGATAAAAATATAATAAAATAGCGTTAACGATTGGAACAACTAACTGATTTTTTCTCTATCTTTGCATCAGAAAAAGAAAGTAAAACCTAAAAACGTAAAGATATGAAACGAATTATATTACTATCCATGATGGCTTTGATGACCATTGCTAGCTTTGGTCGCAAGCATGTTGAGAATGTTACCGTAGTTGCCGACACTATTTTCTATGCAGAGAATATGAGCAATGTGGCAAGCTCAGCGCAGGCAAGTTATTACAGACTCTTGATGACAACCGGTACTGGTCTTAACAAGAAGGATGTCTTCAAGGACTACTATATGAATGGCAACCTAAGAGCCGAGGGCGGTTATAGCTTCGTCGACTTGGGTAATGACCGAAATACCATCTTCAATGGTGTGGTAACAACTTATTATAAGAATGGTAAGGAAAAATGGCATGGCAAGTACGTGAATGGTAAGCGTGAGGGCTACTTTACATTGCAACTTCGTGAGGGCGGTGTCGCTGTAGTTCAGTTCAAGAATGGTAAGTCTGTTCACGATTTCTTCACTGTCACCTACAAGGATGGCAAGATGGAGAAGAAACCTCTCTCAGAGATTCGTGCTATCATGTAAGATGATAATAGCATATTCTCTTATACATTATAAAGATAAAATCTCTCTTATATAAATTAAAATTTTATGTTGATATGACCAAATAAGGGTTGCTCTCCGTGAGGAAAGCAACCCTTTCTTGTATCTTGTTTCATCTCTTGTTGCAAGAGATTCTGATTTGCAACTGTAGATCTAGTTCTACGGGACAATGGTCGCTGCCCATCACCTCGGTGTGAATCTTGGCATCCTCTATCTTCTCTTTGAGCCTTTCGGATACCAAGAAATAGTCGATGCGCCAACCGGCATTCTTCTCTCTTGCCTTGAAGCGATATGACCACCAAGAGTAAGTCACAGTTTCTGGGTATTTGTATCGGAAGGTATCGATGAAGCCATCAGCGAGCAATTCTGTCATCTTCTCTCTTTCCTCGTCTGTGAAACCGGCGTTGCGGCGGTTGGTCTTTGGATTCTTGATGTCGATTTCTTCATGAGCAACATTCATATCTCCACAGACGATGACTGGCTTCTTGGCATCCAATTGCTTGAGGAACTTCTTGAAATCCTCTTCCCAAGTCATACGATAGTCCAAACGCTTCAATTCGTTTTGCGAGTTAGGGGTATAGACCGTCACGAGGTAGAACTGCTCATATTCCAAGGTGATGACACGCCCTTCATGATCGTGTTTCTCTATGCCCATGCCATAGCTAACGCTGAGTGGCTTGTGCTTGGTATAGATGGCTGTACCAGAATATCCCTTCTTCTCGGCATAGTTCCAGTAACTATCGTAGCCCTCGAATGTCAAGTCTAGTTGCCCTTCCTGCATCTTGGTCTCTTGTAGGCAGAAGAAATCTGCGTCAAGTGCTTTGAAGTCAGCTTCAAAGTTCTTGCCAACACAAGCCCGAAGGCCATTTACGTTCCATGAGATAAACTTCAACATATTGATTAAGTTTTTTAATTAGCTCCTAAAAGTTCTGGTTAGAAACGATGGCTCTCCCCACGGAGCAGGTTCATAAACTCCTGTCGAGTATTGAGTGAATTAAAGACGCCGCTGTAGTCGCTTGTGGTAGTGACGGAGTTCTGTTTCTCCACGCCTCTCATCTGCATGCACATGTGCTTCGCCTCCAATACTACCATCACACCTTGTGGATTCAAGGTCTCCTGGATGCAGTCCTTGATTTGTTGGGTGAGTCGTTCTTGTACTTGCAAGCGATGGCTATAGATATCTACGACCCTGGCGATCTTGCTCAGTCCGGTAATCTTTCCATTTGGGATATATGCCACGTGCGCTTTTCCGTAGAAAGGAAGCATATGGTGCTCACACATAGAGAAGAAGTCGATGTCCTTGACGATGACCATTTGGTTGTATTTCTCCTCGAAGAGAGCATCTTGTAGTACTTTATGAGGATCTTGTGAGTAGCCACGGGTTAGTATCTGCATCGCCTTTGCCACACGCATCGGAGTCTTCACGAGTCCTTCACGCTCAGGGTCCTCGCCCAAGAGCTTCAGTACTTCCTTGTAATGTGCTGCGAGCTCGTCCAATCCCTCGCGAAATTCTGTTTCTGGATTCATTATTTTAGTTTTGAACGGTTATTTTCCCCTTCACGAGACATGCTTGTTTGTAGCCCATGGCACGTACCTTGGCCAACATCTTCTTGGCTTCGGCAAGACTGCGGTAGTTGCCGATGCGACATATCCAGCGAGGAGAGTAAAAGTGAACATATACAGGCTGGTCTGGGTATTTCATCTTGATGGCGTTGCCGATTTGCTCTGCCTTCAAGCGGTCGTTGCGGGAATTGCCGCCAGCGTATGCCTGTACTCTATATCCTGTTACCTTGTAGCTGCCACGCATCACTTTCTTGCGCATGTCAACCATAGGTGTCTCATTTTCTTCTTTTTCAGTTTCTGTCTTCTTCACTGGTGCTTCGTGTGCTGCAGGCTTTTCGGCTGTAGGCTCATGATGCTCTGGCTTCTTGACAGAATCGGGTGTCAGCTTCTTTTGAGGCTCGGAAACCTTGTTGTTTTTGTTGGGTGTGGTCGATGGGGTAGTTTTAGTATGGATGTTTTGAGGAGTTGTTGTCGCCTTTTTCTCGTTGGTTGGCGCCACTTGCTTTCCGTTGACCAATTCATCGATGGCCTTGCTTTGGGTAACGGTAATCGAACCCAATCCTGGTGTTTTCTGCTGTATGTGCTCCAGGTAAGTCTGGGCAAAGCTCATAGCAGTAGTGCCGAGCATGATAGCAAAAAGTAAGATGAATCGTTTCATAACTTTCTTGATTGGTTGTATAATGTTCTAGATAATAAAAGAGAGCCATGTCTGCTCCCATGTGCGATGAGGCAGACATGGCTCTAAGCAATTACTTCTTCCAAGCGTCGATGATACCCTTGAAGTCAGCA
>ULYL01010174.1_pt1 | contig 17180 bp, 9 predicted proteins | sample 1962211 | NCBI WGS metagenome assembly ULYL01 (sample SAMEA4835864, study PRJEB28245) | human gut metagenome | biome: gut microbiome; material: fecal sample | place: Denmark | collected 2008
TTAAGCTGATTGTCAAGCTCAATGTCTTCAAGGTCGATTACAGCATTCGGATCACCGTCACCAAGGTCAATACGCTGGTCCCGGTTATCAACATCGTAATCCGTTCCGCTGTACGTTTCAATGACAGCTAAGTAATATGGAGCGGTGTTAGTGCCGAACGATATAGTCATTTCGCCGTTTTCATTCAGCTTGAGATTTGTTGCTGATGTTTTGGTTGACGAAAGCCCTTTGTATGTATAATTACCGTTAGAACCCGTAAATTCTACATAGTATCCTGCGGGAGGATTTGACGAAACGCTACCGCTGAAACCGAGTACCTGAAGATTTACAGTAACCTTAGCGTACTGAGCTTTGAGCTGTGCGGCTGTCAGATTGTCCTCATCGGAGAAATGCTTTCTTATCACAACAACTGGCGTTGATTTATTCGTAAAGGATATTGACTTTATTTCGCCCTTATTGGCAATTGTGACCGTCTTTGTCTGCGTTTTCGGATTGTAACCGCTTGCGTTATTGATTTCGGTCACACTGTATGTTCCCAACGGGAGCTTGCTTACATTAAACTTACTGCCGCTGAGTTTCATATTATTTGCGGAAGTCTGAGTGCCGGCATAAACATACGCTCCTGCCGAGCCTGTAACCTTGATATACTTACCATTAGCGTCCTTGACAGTAAAGTAAACGTTTTTCTCAAGATTTGCTTTTTCTGAAGCTGACAGTGTTGTATCGGACAGCCATACCTTCTTTATCTGAGCCGTACCGCTGTCCTCGCTATTCATAAAAGACACGGACGATGTTTTATCTCTTGAGATGGTAATTGTCTGAGATGCTCTGTTGATAGAATAACCATCCGGTGAGCCGTACTCATATACGGTATACTTGCCTGTAGGCAGGTCAGAAACTGTGAAAGTACCTGTACTGGGATTAACATACAGCGATGTAGCTTTAGTCGATGTTCCTGTAAACGTATATGAGCCGCTGTACTTCGTACCGCTGACGGTGATATATTTACCGTCTGCGTTTTTGATGCGGAAATATATCTGCTTATTTCTTTCAACGTTGTTGCTTGCGGCTATGGCGTTACCGTTGGTGTCTACCCAAGTTTTTATAACCTTGCCCGTACCGGTATTTCTCGTATTTTTGAAAGTAACTGTACCCGTGCCGCCCGCCGTAACCGTCACCGTCTTACTAAGATTACTGCGTGTGTAGTAAGGGATGCCTGCGCCGTTGGTGCCGTATTCATACACTGTGTAATCATCTGCGGGAAGTGATTTTACTAAAAAAGTGTTACTGCTGTTCAGCTCGAACTTAGTTACGGAACCGCTTGCAGAGTAGGTATACGAGCCTGCCTTGCCAGTAGCCTTCACGGCCGAACCCGAACTGTTTTTTATCGTGAAATAGATGTCGCTGTTGCTTGCCTGTGTGCTTGAGCTGTCGTGCTTGTGTTCCCAAACTTTCTTGATCTGAGCTGTGCCTAAACTGTCAGAATAAATAGCAATTTTAGCTTCACTCGGGTCGTAATCCTGCACATATGTTGCAGAACTCTGTGAGCCGCTACCCGAAATCATATACATAGGTGCAACATCAATAATATTGCTCTGATATTTATTACTGTCACGCTTAGCTGTCAGCGTTATAGCCGAGCCGGAGGGGATAGGCTTTGTTGACTTTATAACGAGCTTGCCCTCTGTATCTGTGGTGATTGAAAGGTAGCTGTAATTCTTGATTGCCGTCTGCCAGTCATAATACTTAGACACATTTTTACTATCAGTCAGCGTTATTGTGAATGTTCCATCGCTGTTAGTCGTCATTTTCTGCTTTGGCACATTTGTTACTGTAGGCTTTACAGCGTAAGACGGTATAGTAAGATGGCTTAACATCTGCTCTTTGATCTTGTTATAGCAAGCCTTGACATTTGTAGCCATAGAGCTTGACATATCCTCGGTGAATATACCGACAGCCGTGCTTTCGGAAGAGTTGTTGAACCAACCGTCACAGATATTCCAGGTGACGATCGACGTTGCGATACGTTCAGTATCAGCGTTGTAGCCATATTTTGTTGTACCCTGATAGCCATAAATCAGAGCGTGTTTTAAATTCTGCTGTTGCGTTAACGACAACAAATTGTAGGTCTTTTGTGCCGTATAATCGCTTGTCCAAGCATCCTTTGAGGACTGAATACAATACGCTACCTGTCCTGTTGGGCTACCAACATTGAGTTTGATTATCTGTCCGTATGTGCTTGTGTTCAGTCTGCCGTTGAAGTTATATGAATAATCGTACCAGTCAACATATAACTTATTTGTTGAGCCGTCTTTAATATCTAATATTGTAGCCGCAAATGTGTTCAGGCTTATTGCCGACATAGCAATAACGACAGCTAAAACCAAGCTCAACATTTTTCTGAGTCTGTTTTTCATACTGATTTCCTTTCTTGGTTTGTATTTGTATATATAAAAAAGCAGTCCTACGGGTGCGGACTGCTTTGGATTTTCATTTGACTGTCAGAAAAAGAAAAAGAAAAAGAGCCTTGAATTTATATTTTCAAAGCTCTAAAATCTATATTCTATTGTTTATTGCTACTGAAATATTAGCCCATACAAGGGAAGAACACATAAGCCGTCAAATCCTGACAAGCGGTGTGAGTTTCGGGGTTTTTGACACCTTCAGATTTAAGCCATTCATAGTAGTCACTTGCAAGGCAATAGTCTATACAAGTAGAAAAACCTTGACTTTCATTAAATTCATAGAACTGGCAAAGATATTCTATAGCTTGTTTTTTGGAATACAAACTATCGGGATGATTGGAATAAACCTGCGTCCAAGTGCTGTGTTGATATACTTTGCCCTTTGTTGTACCAACATCTGAGGGTTTGAAAAATGCGTATCCATTATCCTTTGCGTACTTTTCGCAAGCCTTTAATATATCTTCACAATCCTGCTTTGTAAATCTCCAGTTATCTTCGGCAGGCTTATTTTCCTGCTTCTTTGTAGTAGTATCCGCAGGCTTAGTAGTTTCCTCTTTCTTTGTAGCGGGTGCTGCCGGCTGAGTTACCTTGCTGTCGCTCAGATAGTCGCTGTGTATAAAGCTACCGTCAGAAAGTTTGAAGTAGCCTGTATCGGTCTTGGCTGTCACTGTCACCTTGTCGTTCACGCTGTACAGCTTGACCGTTTCTGCGCCGAGTACGGCTTTCTTACGGCTGTAGCAGTCGGTGTTGACATACTTAGTACCGCTTGCCTTTGTTTCCGTCCATTCGGGTGCAGGCTTTGTAGTAGCGGCGGTTGTTGTCGTTGCCGGCTTTGGCTTTGCCGTTGTTACCGCTTTTGTGGTGGTAGTAGTAGTTTCAGCACTTTTTGTTTCCTGTGGCTTTGTGGTGACAGCTGTAGTGGTCTGAGCAGTAGTTGTTTCTGCTTTCGGCTCGTCAATCCTATCCATCACCGTTCCCGTCACTGCCGGAGCGGTAGTTGTCACTGCCGTTTCGGGTGCAGAGGACGTTGTGCTGCTTGCATTGCCTGCCGTGCAAGCACTTGTCAATATTACGCTGATGAGCGTTATTGTTGCGAGTATGGTGTGGGTACGTTTACGTTTCATTTTGGGGTCCTCCTTTGTGGGATTCGGTAGATTGCTCTTAACTGTTTAAGATAGCTTTTATCTGTTCTTCTGAAAGTCCGCTCTTTCTCATCTTGGCGAGGATTTCAGCTTCTTTTCTTCTTTCGCCTTCGGCTATTGCAAAGGATTTTTCGGTAGCCTCAATATGCAGTGCCTTTTCACGCATTTCGGCAAGTTCTCTTGTCTTTTCGTCTGCACTCATCTTGTGCAGTACAACTACTGCGTCCTGTATGGACTTTACACCTGTCTGCTGTAACATATCAAGTTCATCCTCCGTTTCTGCATTTATAAGTCTGAGCCATAGTTCCTGCTTGTTGTTCTTGTCAAAATTCTTTCCGATTTTCTTCAGCTCGAAGTAATGAGCTATAAAATTGTCGGTAAGAACAGAATTGTGCTTATCTTCCCTCATTCTGAATGAAGAATGAAAATCCGTCCATTCATCGAACAGAATGAAATTCAATACATTGATTGAAATACACTGATTGAGTTTGCCGTAGCCATCACCGCTTTTAAGCTGATTGCCGTACAACTTTGAAAGGTAGTACATTGAACGATCCTTGTAATCGCCCTCGTCTTTAATCTGCATTTCAACATTGATAAGCCTGTTACCGTCAACCGTCATCTTTATGTCCATACGGCTGTATTTTTCTATAATGTTCTCTGGCATTATCTCAGAGTTCAGTACGATTATGTTGTTTATCGACTCATATGGTATTTCGAGTATGTCCGAGAGAAACGCTTGCAATATATGCTGATTTCCCTCGTCCGTAAACAACTTCTTGAATATTATATCCAGCTTTGCCTTTACTATATTTCTTGCCATTTGTGTCTCTCCTTTCGATTCGGTACTATTTCCTCAAGTATATTATACCATAAAAGCGGATGAAAGTCCAGCGAAACATAGCAAAAACATATACAAAATATAGTATTATCTTTTGTGCGTTTCGCCGATTTTTACAAACTTATTACATTGTGCTACAGGTAGCACAAAAGAAAAAGCGGCTGAAATCAGTCGCTTTGTGCTATCCACGCTATCTATATAAAGTTTGTTTGTCATCTCTTGAATAACGATATTTTTCAATTTGTTCCTTTAGCTTGTTAATTTCATTATTCTTCTCATTTATCGTACGTTCAAGTGACTGCCTTTCTTCCTGCAATTGTATTACTTGTTCGCTCAATTGTTGAATACGGTAGTTTTTTTCTACCCATAGATTTTTAAATGCAGAAATATCATCTATCGCTTGTGATAGCTTACTTTCATCACAATTAAGCAGTTTTTCTCTCTGTTCACGCAGTTGCCTTTCGGTTTCTATGAGCCTATAAGCATCGGAAGAATATGTCATTGTCTGCTTCAGTTTAAATTCTATATCTTCCTTCAGAAATTTTTCAATATCTTTATGTTGGTTGCTTAAACTACTATCAGTTCCGCTGATTACGCCTATTTGTTTTGACAGCGACATTTCGCCGTCCTTTACTCCTATATAGCTGTCTTGCAATTTCAAAAGATTGTCATTCAATTTTTTAGTTTTTCTGCCGTTGTAAATGCAAGTACCGATAAGCCCTAAAATGCCTACAAGTATAGCTCCTCCTGCTCCGATTATAGCGCCTACAATCGACTCCATCATAAACACCTCGCTGCACATCAAATATATAATCCAATAAATCAAATATGCTGTAGCCGTAATTAGAATGTAAAGCAACATATATTTTCCTCCATTCTATCATATTTAATTTTAGATGTCAATTTACAAGTGCGACACGGTGTCGCACCCTAAGTATTCTCATTGTTTTTGTTGTTTACGACACCAAAAATTTTATTAAGAAATTTAGCCATTCCGTGATATACAATTGAAAAAACAAAACCAAGCATTAAGATTTTTAATGCAAAATTTAATGAAGCACCTGCATTATTGCTTATTTGGTCAAAAAAATTATCAGAGATAAAATAAGCAATGATAATCGTTAAGCCCAGAAAAAAACAAGAAGAAATAATTGCAGTTTTAAAAATTTTTTTCATTTTGAGGTTTCCTTTCTTATAGAGACGTGCTTTCCTCACCAGATTCACCAATACAGCATTTATTCTTTCTCAACTCTTTTGATGGCACAAAATATAAGCAATCTTTTGTGTCCGCTTCTACCATCATATATGCAAGCGTTTGAGCAACTCTGTTGTCGGATATATCAAAAAGTTCTTTATTTTCAGAAATAATACTTCTATATATTTCTTCGGTAGTTGGCACGTCCTTACTGTAGCCTTCCGCAATTTTTACGCAAAGACTGTAACCTATGGGTTTGCAATGCAATGACAAAAATCCGTAGTCACGGTAAAACGCATCAAGCACTTTTTGCCTGCATTGTATTGTATATTCGTTCTCATTGTCAAAGGATACTTTAATAAGGTCTGAAATGCCGTATCCTTCTACCGTTCGCATTGCGTCCGAAAGATTTATTTCTTTGAACAAAGCATTATATGCAACAAAGGAAATCATCACAGAAGTTCCATCAATAATTTCATCGTTGTATGGTATGTCGGCACAGTTGAAGCAATAATCATACGCTATAGTTTTACTCATGATTTCTTTTTCCTTTCACGATACAGTCAGCACGTGATTTGTAGTCTGACGGTGTGTAAATCAAGCAGTCTTGTTACATTGTGCTACAGGTAGCACAAACACGTGTGCGGTGTGAAAAAACACACCGCACAGCTTTGTTTGCAGTCAGAAAATTATAATACAACTTTTTTTGTATTCATAATTGTTTCTGCTTTTTCCTTGTCATCAATACCAACCCGTATTATTACGCTACCGTCTGATTTGGTTTGCTTTTCAAAAGAAATTGTTGCGTTAGTTAAAGCGTTTATCTGTTCATCGGTAGCAGGAAAGTAGTAGCAATCAGGTACGCTTTCTTGCTTTTGCTCACTTTCGTTATCGTTTCGTGCAATTTCTTGTATGCGGTCATAGTAGAGATTGCCGCCAGAGACCTTTGCATATTTTTTCAGTTTCACTTCGCCCCGTTCCTGACTGTCCAAAAATCTCTTATATCCGACATCTGTAAGAAACAGGCGCATCTTATCGCCCTTATCTCCGACAGGGGAATCGTAAGACAACACATCAAAGACGATCATGTGCTTTACCTCTGGGTCGAAGCGTTGCAACGACATGATGTCATGTCCCTTTAATTTCTCCACACCGGATTGCTGTCTGATCTCGGCGGTCCATTCCCCAATGGTACGGGGCGAATGTGGCAAACGGTAATTCTTCTGAATGTTCTTCACTAAATCCATGCACTCTGCATCTGACAGGACATTCAGCTTTGGTATCAAGCTTTCTGCTGCTTCCCGCCGTTCGGAATTATTTGAATAACACATAGTCATATAAAGCTCATACAGAACCTTTCCCTGGTCGTCGCCCTTCACCTGAAAGAGCAGCTTTTTTTCCATTTCGTTTAGTTTCATATGAATTTCCTCCTTTATGAAAACCAGAAATACAGCAATCGCCATCCCGGTAAAATAAAGATAGCTATTACCAATAGGTCAAAACCAGCCATATCTCTTATTCATTTTATCCCTTCCTATTGTGCTACCTATAGCACAAAATAAATATATAGAAAACTGCCGCCGACCTATTTTATGTTAACGCTTTATGGCTGTTGATGCAGCCTTTGCTTCCTGCTGCTTATTTGCTGTAGTTGCAACATTTTTATATGCAGCTATCACTTTGTTGTTCAGCTCATCGTGAAATTCCTTGGTAACCGGATTGGCAACATTCTTGTATTCACCGGCTGAATTTTTATACTGCGGCATCTGCAAAAACATTCCGTTTTCACCGTCAAAGACTTTCACACCTGACACAACAAAGCAATCGTCCATTGTTATCTGAGCGAATCCTTTAAGATTGCTGTCAGGATTATTGTTAGGAACAACCTTGACCTTCGTAACAATTGCTTCAGGCTCACTTTTAATTACAGCAGTAGCATTGTTTTCATAGGCTGTCATTACAGCCTTGTTTATTGCTTTGCGCATTTCAGCGGTCACCGGATAGCAGTCGTCGTAATACTGTTTATCTTTGCCGAGATGATTCGGCATAGCCACATACATTCCTTTTTCAGTTTCGATTACCTTGATACCACCAACGGCAAAGTTGCCGTTGAGAACAATAGTGGCTAACGCTTTTAACTTACTTTCCGGGTTATCAAGTTTTGTTACTCTTGTTGTTATATTCATATAAGTACCTCCTGTTACGGATACAATCTACATCATATCCTGTTCTGTTTCAGTTCGGCGGCAGGTTTCAAGCATTAAAGCTTTTGATGACTTTTTTCTGTTTCAGATGCGGCGTTAAGAGATATTTCCCGCACTGTTTCAAAGTCGGATTTCAAGAAACATATTGTAGTTTCCCGTGCATTGATTTTTGCGGAATATTTGATTTCACGTTCCGATAGCTGATTAATTACTTTTTGAGCAATGCTATTGTTTTTAAATAGCTTGTATGCTACTTCGCCTTCAGCCGTCAAATCCGCATGGTTAATGTTCCCGCATAATATCTGAGTAGACAACAGCCCGTATTCAGATAACACCTTTTCTTTGAGTAATTGTCCGAAACGGTCATTTAAAGGAACTGCCATATCATAGTAATTACCATCTTTACTCTTGATTTTTGGCATTTCATAGTCTATATTCCCATCACTGCAGATTATTTTTATTCCCGAGATAACAAAGCTATCAGACAATCTGATTTCACCGACAGCAGGAACCTCATCACCGTATGCTTTTGTTTTATGAAGCCTGACGGTGATTTTCATATCTACAGGTGATTTTTCAACAGGCAGGGAAGATGGGTTGTCAACATAATTTCCGATAACGGAATTGATTATATCCTCTTTGACTTCCGAGCGTGTCGGAAATGCCATATCATAGTATTTTCCGTCACTGTTACGGTTGCTTGGCATTGCTACAAACATAGCATCGTTATCATCGGTACCGATATCGATAATTCTAAATCCGTGAATAGCTATGTTGTTGTTTAGACAAACAGTAGCATAGGCTTTCACCGGACTACTGTTATCTGTGTTTTTTATAACTTTTGACAGTATTTCCATATAACCGGCTTTTCACCTCTTTCTACATTTTAGGTGTGCTACCTGTATCACATTTGATTGATCGATTGCTATTGACTATATTATCAAGAATTGGCTTGTAAGCAATGCTGACTTTTGCGATTATTCGGTCGCCTGACATCTGAAGATGATAGCAAATACCTGATTGTTTCAGTTTCTCTACATCATTCTCACCGATATATGCATAATAGTAATTCTCGTTTGCCAATTTGCAAATATCGCTGTAAACATCACCGTTCACTACATCAATAAGTTCACCTTTCCACAGTTCCCCGTGCAAGCCCTTATGATTGATGTTGTTTTTGGCTTTGACAGACGTTCCGCCAGCCTTTTGCCATTCGAGCAAGTTTTTATTATAATCGTCTATCAGAATATCTTTATCGGTGAGCCGATGACCGATAGCTTCTGACTTTGGTACATTCAGAGAAGTAAAAATTCTGTGTTCTTTATCAATGTTTGGCAAATATCTGTCTAACCATTTCTGCTTTTCATCCAAAGAGCAGGAGTTTACTGTTGCAGATAAAATAAAAATCTCCGCCGTACTATCATTCACCAATTGTTCAATAGCGTATACGGCGTTTTCAAAAGGCTTTAAATCAATAAAAAAACCTTTTTCAAACATTCGTTCAAGGTATAAATTTTCATCGTGAAACCTTGCTATTGTTCCATCCATGTCAATATAGATTTTTGTTCTTTCTTGTAATATGGGGATATTACCGGAGGCTACTTGTTCACTAACGCCTTCCAATTCATTTATGATTGCTTTTTCCCAATCCTCAAGATTATTCGGAAGCGAGTTTTTGAAGCACTCGGAGTTCAAACGGGATATATGCTCAAAGAATTCCTTTTCGATGCTTTTCTCACCACGAAATCCATTGAACCATTCATCAAGCAACAATTTGACAAATTTTGTTGCGAAGATATTATTCATTTCTTCTTTGTCGAGTTTTTTTGATGTATACATTGCATAATCTCCAAACCATTCTGTTATACGGTCAGGTTCAGGTATATTGTGTCTTATTTCATATCTTGCAATCAATTCGATTTTATCAAATACGGACAGTTTTTCCATGCTATAATCCTTTCTCAGTCAAGTTGTGCTATCTGTAGCACAAACAATAGTGCGGTGTGTTTTTTTCACACCGCACAGCTTCATTTAATGTCAGAAAACTATAAAATTAAGTTTTTTGAGTTCATAATAGCTTCAGCTTTAGATTTGTCGTCTGTAGCAACCCGGATAACCATACTACCGTCTGCTTTAGTCTGCTTTTCAAAAGGAATAGACGCATTGTTTAAAGCATTTATCTGTTCGTCAGTAGCAGAGAAGTAGTAATAATCAGATATAGCGTTTTGCTCAGGCTCATTTTCTCCGGAAGAAATTAGCTTTTCAACTTCTATCTGCCGTTTTGTCTTAGCCTTTAATTCTTCTTCCTGTGCAAAAGGTTTCTGTACCTCGATCTTAGCAGTTTCATACTGTGTCTGTATGTTCTTCAGCTCTGCCTTTGCATTTTCAATATGATCGGGTATGCGACCTATCGCATTATCAATACGGGTTATATTACCGTTTGGATCATCACCGAGCGATACTTTTTGAGTTGTAGCACTTTTAAGTAAAACCTCATAGAAATGCGTTGTAAGATTGAGCTGAAGTTCCATATCAAAACCTCTGTATTTACCGATTTTTATCGGGTCTGAGCTATTCATTTGCTTACAGGATTCTAAAATGGCTTTTCCGGCATCAGCTTTTTCCGTAATGTATTCGCCATTGATTTCCATACCGACAAAACTATCATCAACAGGCTTCGGATGTGCTTTTGCAGTCGATAAATCCTGTTCTAATGCCTTTATAGTGTTAGTCAACGATGCAATCTTCTGAGGATAGAATTTAATTATTTTGTCCTCAAGATTGTACTTTTCAGAAAGATAGTTAGCTTTCAGCAGCTTCAGCTTTTGTATCTGAATATCTAAATCCATCTTTTCTTTAATGTACGGATTTCCGGTTGCAAGCATTTTGATTTCCGCATAAGATAGTGCCGTTTCATCTATATCATCAGCGGACCTTACAGGTGATTTGCTCGTCATAATCTGACTGGCGAATTTCTGCTTGCCTTCAACAAGCTGATAAAGATAAGCATCGAAAGTCTGTTCCGTAACATACCGATAGATTTCAACCTCCGGATTTGAGTTTCCCTGACGGATAATTCTTCCGGCTCGTTGCTCAAGGTCTGACGGGCGCCAGGGACAATCTACATCGTGTAGTGCAATAAGCCTATCCTGTACATTCGTTCCTGCTCCCATTTTCTGAGTAGATCCAAGCAATACTCTGACTTCGCCTTTACGTACCTTTTGAAAAAGTTCCTTCTTCTTAACATCTGTATCGGCTTCGTGTATAAATTTAACTTCACTTTCAGGGATACCTCTCTCAATCAGTTTTTTTCTGATGTCGTTATAAACGGAAAATACACCATCATTCTTCGGAGTAGACAGATCACAGAATATAAGTTGAGCAGATTTTTTATCCGAATTTTCATTCCAAATCCGATATACATTATCTACACAAGCGTTAATTTTACTGCCCTCGAAATCAGGAAGCATATCATTAAGCATACGCTGATCAAGTGCAAGTTTCCTGCCGTCATTAGTAATTTTAAGCATATTGTCAACACTTGCGTCAACATTTCCTTTGCGTACATTCTCGGCACGTTCGGCAAGTTGTGCTACCATTTCTTTTTGTATTTCTGACGGTTTGACCGCAATATTGTGGAAGTTTGCCTTAGGTACGGGAAGTTCCAACATATCGGCTGTGCGTATATCGGCAACTTCTTTGAACATTGACATAAGCTCAGGCAAGTTGAAAAACTTTGCAAACCTTGTTTTTGCTCGGTAACCCGTTCCTTCAGGTGTAAGTTCTATTGCAGTAACCGTTTCGCCGAAAGTGGAAGCCCAGCTATCGAAATGCTGTAAATCATTCTTTAAGAGCGTATCATACTGCAAATAACGCTGAATGGTGTAAAGCTCCACCATACTATTTGAAATAGGTGTGCCGGTTGCAAAAACCGTTCCACGTCCTCCGGTTATTTCATCAAGGTATCTGCATTTCATAAACAAATCGGACGATTTCTGAGCTTCTGTCTGTGCAATGCCGCCGACATTCCGCATTTTCGTATAAAGGAAAAGGTTTTTGTAGTAATGACTTTCATCGACAAATATTCTATCAACACCTAATTCCTCAAAAGTAACTACATCATCTTTGCGTGACTGATCATTGAGCTTTTCGATTTTTTGCCTAATTGATTTTTTAGCTCTCTCAAGCTGTTTTATGGAGAAATTCTCACCACGATTACGCTTCAATTCGGCAAGACCTTCTGTTATTTCATTTTCCTGCTGTTCGAGAGAAGCTCTTTGACGCTCAATGCTCATCGGTATTTTTTCAAATTGTGAATGACCGATAATTACAGCGTCATAATCTCCTGTAGCAATACGACCGCAGAACCTCTTACGATTTTTAGTTTCGAAGTCTTTTTTTGTTGCTACTAAAATATTCGCAGAAGGGTAAAGTTGCAAGAACTCCGATGCCCATTGCTCGGTAAGGTGGTTCGGTACTACGAACAGCGACTTGTTGCAAAGTCCTAACCGCTTTGATTCCATAGCTGCGGCTACCATTTCAAATGTTTTGCCGGCACCTACAGCGTGAGCTAACAGTGTATTACCGCCGTAAAGAATATGAGCAACTGCATTCCGCTGATGTTCTCTGAGCGTGATTTCCGGGTTCATTCCGCTGAATACAATGTGACTGCCGTCATATTCACGAGGACGAATTGAATTGAACCTTTCGTTATATAACTTGCAAAGCCTTTCTCTGCGTTCCGGATCAGACCACACCCAGTCCTGAAAACCTTGCTTTATCAGCTCCTGCTTTGATTGTGCGATAGCAGTTTCTTTTTTATTAAGTACAGCCTTTCTGTTTCCGTCAATATCTTCAACGTAATCGAATATACGCACATCCTTCAGATTCAAAGTTTCCTCGATTATTCTGTACGCATTTATACGGGCAGAACCGTATGTGTTATACGCTTTTACATTACTTCGATCATACGATTTGCCGTCGATACTCCATTCTCCCGTATACCTTGAGTAATGTACAATTATACTGCTTTTTGCGTATCCGGGAGTATTCAGAAATTCATAAATGAATTGTTGAACAATATCAACCGGCAGCCACGTTGAACCCAGTCTTACGGAAATTTCACTTGCCGTCAAGTCTTCAGGCTGCACTTTTTCAAGTGCTTCAACATTTATGCTAAACCGGGAATCGACTTTAGCCGAGTTTCGTGCTATTGCAAGTTTTTCTCTTACATTACCCGACAGATATTCATCGGCGGTGAAATACTTTGACTGATTGTCGTTGTTTTCTTCATAAAGAGGGTTTAAGAAGATTACACCTTTCAAATCATTAAAGAGCTCGTTTTCCTCTTTTCCGGTAAGGCTTTGCATATATTCCATGTCAATACAAGCCTTTTCGCCGATTGATACTGCAAGAGCTTCACTTGCTGTATCAACCTGTGTAATTGGCTTATGTGGCATTATCGTTCGTTTGAAGAATATATCCGCTTTACGCTCAAGTTGCCCTTCATCGCCGAGTATTTCCAAGGCAGACACAAGTGCAAAAGAGCTATCATCGCTAAACGCCGACTTATTGGCTCTGCTGTTAATCAGTCCGTATTTTGCAGTAAAATTGTCATATTTTGCGTTAAGCAACTCCTGTGCCGCTTTAATGTCTTCTCCCGGATAGTCATCTGCTTGTAATTCGATTAAATTGCGTGTGCAATCACGAATTATAATTAATCCTTTGATACGACTTTCTGCTGTAGCAGATACTGTCACAGGTATCATTCGTGAGTTTTCACGGAAATACAGTTTATCATTTACAACAGAATAAGAAAAATTCTTTACAGAAGCATCTGCGGGAATTGACATATCTTCCTCAAGTTCATCGGTTGCAACATCATTCTCGTAATCTGATATTTCGCCGTGAATATTGGCAATAGCATCAGACAGGAGATCGGCAAGGTTGCTGTCTGTATATGGCTCGCAAGTTACTTGCTGACCGAAACGACCTGATACAGTCTTCATTTCACCGAGTACCATTTCAGGATTCTGAACAAAATATGAATTCATACGAATTCCGTTTTCATTCGTATCAAGGTGAACCCAGTCAGGCTCAATATCAATAAGGCGATCTCGCTTTTGCAAAAACAGAATATCAGATACAACCTCCGTTCCGGCACTGCTTTTAAAAGTATCATTCGGAAGGCGAATTGCACCTAAAAGTTCGGCACGTTGAGCAATATACTTTCTGACCGAGCTGTTTTCTTTGTCCATAGTACCCTTGCTTGTAATCAAAGCCATAACACCGCCCGGACGGAGCTTATCCAATGACTTTGCAAAGAAATAATCGTGAATCAGAAAATTGTGCTTATCGTATTTCTTGTCAACAACCTTAAAATCGCCAAAAGGCACGTTGCCAACAACGCCATCGAAAAAGCTGTCGGGTATATTGACATTCTCAAAACCCTGTGCAGCTATTGATGATTTCTGATAAAGTTGCTGTGCAATTCCGGCTGATATAGTATCGAGCTCAACACCGTAAATCTTACTGTCCTGCATTGTTTTCGGCAGCATACCGATAAAGTTACCGATGCCGCAGGAAGGTTCAAGCAGATTGCCGTTTTTAAAGTTCATATTTTCAAGAACCTTATATACGGCGCTTATAACTGTCGGCGGAGTGTAAAACGCAGTCAGAGTTGACTCTCTTGCCGATGTGTATTCACTATCGGTAAGTAAATCTTTAAGTTCATTGTAATGGGAGTTTGACTGCTCAAAGAATTGCGGTAATCCGCCCCAACCGACATATTGTGAAAGTATAACCTGTTCCGTTGGAGTAGCAAGTCTATGTTCGCTATTTAACTTTTTGAGCAGACGTATGGCATTAATATTGTTATAATAGCGTTCGAGTGGAGTACCTGCACCCAACTCATCGGTATCAATATGGAAATTTGTACGGTAATCATTGTTGATTTCCGGGTACAAAACACTGGGAGCGTTGTTTTGCTTGCGGTTTTTCTTATGTTCATGAGCTGTCTTTGACTGTTTGCTATCAGTTGATTCATTATTGACCTGTGTATTTGTTCCCTCACGGTTACCGATGAATTCAAAATTATATCTTGAAACCAACGTTTCTTGCCATTTGCTGTCCGGTGAATTTGATATATATTTCTTGTCACCGCTTTCATTTATGAGAGAAATAGAATATGAAGATACGGATTTTACTGCCCATATTTCGCCATCTACTTTGATAAGGTCACCTTCATCCAAATCATCAGCATGATATCCGTTTTTATCATAAGTGATTTTTTCGTTTTTAGCTAAAGCTATTAGCTGTAACATATTCTCTTCATTTCTGCCGATGAAGTCAGGATTTGGATCCGAATACTCGCTTAATACGGTTCTGTATTCTTCTGTGCCAACATCTATAAGTTCCGTGTATGCGTTTTCATCGAGATATTCATAAAATGAGTCCGTATCGGACGCAACATCTTTTGCTTTTGAAATGAGCTCATAAGTGATATGTGCAAATACAAATTGTCCTCCGGATATGGCATCAGGATTATAATATACAGCAACTACTTCCTTGCGTTCTGCGTCATTGAAGTAATAATCATCGTCATTTATTGGAGTTGTATTCGTTTCAGAAATAACAGATGTATTGCTTTCTTCTTCTGAAAGTATAACCTTTAAATGCTCGTTAAGCGCATTTTCTTTTATCTTATGCTCAAAATCCGCTATATCATATTGTTTGTTGAAAAGGGGAGCGTTAGCGTCGCTGAGCATTACCTGCTGATCGTCTTTTGCCGTAATTCTGTATTCGGACGCTCCGATGAAAACGGTATCGCCGACTTTGTAAATATACTTCTCATTATCCTTGTTTTCAGAAGTGCTAAGACCCTGCTCGGTGTATTGTCTTTCCTCACGCTCGTTGAGCCATTGCGCATAATGTTCTTTTTCTTTTTCATTCAGATACCTGTCATTGTTAATCAACAGCTGTATGCGCTTTGCAACCTCTAACCAGTTCAAATTGATTCTCGTTGCGTTATCAGCAAATCCTTTGCTGATACAAATACCTTTTGCATTGTGGTCATAGTAATATCCGGATACGCCGCCTGCGTGTGTTCCGCCGCCAATGCCATACTCGTTTTTCAGAAAATCCGCATTTTCTTTTTGTGATAAGCTTTTCCGGAACTGTTCATAGATACGGTATTTCCCGTCCCGAAAGCCGCTTCCGTTGGCAAGATGGTCATTTATAATTTCATTCGGAATAGAAAAAGCAGAGGCTTTGGCAACCTCTGCTTTAAATTCTTCAATAAACGCTGTCTGTTCTTCTATTGACGGCAACGGTTTATAATTGCTTAAACGCTCATTATTATCTGCTGAGTAACTATCTCCCGCACTTCGTTGCGCAGATTGTTCGTCAGCTGTACCCATTTCATCATGTCTTTTGCTTTCAATTCTTCCGTCAGCCCCTGTGTTGCCGACATTTCTTTCATCAGTTTGTCCTCCAGCTTCAGTGCTCTCTGTTCCTCGTCTGCGAGATACTGCGTCAACTGACCTTTTGTCATCAGATTGTAGTACATTACTTTGCGATGCTGCTTCAGATATTCTTTCTTCATCTCTGCCCATCTGCCGAGAGTAACTTCCGGTTGTGTCGGTAATGTCAGATCCGGAATCTGATAATCGCCCTGCATTGTGTAAGTGATTTCTTTCATTGTAAGAACTCCTTTCGTTATCGGAAATTTTATTGATTACAGGCTGAATCACCTGTTGTTTTTCTTTTTTTGTTGAACGGATGGTTTTAGAAACTATACCGAGTCCCATTCTTGCTATATCTCCGGTAGCATATCCTATTGAATTCAGCAATTCCGGTGTACTGAAATACTCTATACCGTTGAAATCGTCATCGGTTAACAGGTTGTCCATTCCAAGCCGTTCATATATCATATATAAAACGCTATTAGTTACTATTCTCTTGTATATTTCTTCTGCATCCTCAGGCTTCATATAGTCAATTTCACTGCCGGTTCCGCTTTTGACAAAACCATAGATATAATCGTCTATATTGTCATCAACTGCATTTACTACACTTTCTTTGATCACAATCCTAAGATCGTCTGAATCGGTTGATGTGCCGAAAGCATTCTTAAGAGCTTCTGCAACATTGCTTTGATATTCTTCTGACATTTTCCATACAGGAACTTCTCTTGATTGTTCTGTACCGTGTGTATCTGCGATGTCAAAGTAGTATTTAAGTCTTTGACTTTCGCCTGTAGAATCCTCAAATACCGCTATACCTTTTGCACCTCTGTTGACCCATCTGCCGAATGCTGTGTTCCAACGTTCGATT
>ULYL01043755.1_pt1 | contig 17160 bp, 11 predicted proteins | sample 1962211 | NCBI WGS metagenome assembly ULYL01 (sample SAMEA4835864, study PRJEB28245) | human gut metagenome | biome: gut microbiome; material: fecal sample | place: Denmark | collected 2008
TTGGCCCGCAACCCTGGGTAATGCCCCCACTAATATAGCTACTCTGTAAGAGTTGCGCTTAGCCGAAGGCGTTATACTCAGTTGGATAATTCCCCTACATATAGGTAGCGATGGGTTTGCGGTGGGGTAACGCCTTCGGCTAAGCGCAACTACTATAGAGTTGCTATACCTTATTATAAATATACCCAGGGTAGAGGCGCTTTGCACCTCTGCCCTGGGCTTGGAAATCGCACATCCTACAGGGTTGCTGTAGGAATGTGCCCGGTATGTGATAACTGGCTCTATGAGAGCTGTGACGGTTGCGGAGTTTTGGGCCGCATCATGCGCCGTGCTGGCGTACGCCCATGCGGGCTTCGACTACGTTGACGATGTAGTCGCCCAGCTTCTCGCACTCCTGGATGATATCCATATACATGGTACCACATGCGTAGGAGTAGGCGTGTTCGTTGACATCGTTGATGTTCTGGGTCTTGAGCTGTCCGCGATAGTTGTTGATTTCGGTCTCAAGGTTGAACGAGGTGTTGGGGTCGAAGTTCTCCTTGTGGCGCTTGAACATGGTGTTCATCTGGGTAAGTGCCGAGTCGATGAGTCCAAACATCTGATGCGTGTGGTCGTACTGCGTCTCGGTGAAGTCTTCCTTGCTCTTGAACTTGCGGTTGAGGGTGCGCGCAATGTTGTAACAGCTGTCGCCGATAGACTCTATCTCGCTTATCTCGCGCAGCATGGCGCGTATCTTGGCCTTGGTCTCGTCGCTGAGGTGCGAGTCGCTGACGTTGTCGAGGTAGTTGCCTATCTCAATCTCCATGTGGTCTGATATGCCTTCATACTTCTCGATGCGCGAGAAGAGCTTGATGAACTTATCGCTATCCTTCTCGTAGAGCAACTCATTGACCATGCCAAACATGCGCTGTATACGCTCCGAGTAGCTCTGTATTTCTTTCTGCGCCTCAAGCACTGAGAGCTCGGGGGTCTTCATGATACCGCTCTGGATGAACCGCAGTCGGAAGTCTTCGTCCTCGGCATTGGGTTTCGGCTTGATGAGTCGGCACACGATTCGCTCTATCTGCGGGATGAACCACACGAGGATAGAGGTGTTGGCGAGGTTGAAGGTGGTGTGGAAGGCAGCGAGCACGAAGCTGAGCTTGGCGGCGTTGGCGAGGAAGCCGGGGTCGCCCTGGTGGAGCGACTCGTCGTAGCCCACAAATCCGCAGACCATGTCGACAAACGGGCGGAACACGAGCAGTATCCAGCACACGCCGAAGAGGTTGAACACCATGTGTGCCAAGGCTGCCCGGCGGGCTTGGGCGTTGGCGGTGAGCGCAGCCACATTGGAGGTGACAGTGGTACCGATATTCTCACCCATCACCAAGGCTATACCCTGATAGATGGGCAGTACGCCGGTAGAGCAGAGTATCATGGTGATGGCCATGATGGCTGCCGAGCTCTGCACACACATGGTGAGCAGACTGCCGATGATGAGGAAGGTCACGGTGGTGAGCAGGCTGTTGGGGTCGAAGCTCTGGAAGAAGTCGAGTACAGCCTGGTTGTGGGAGAGGTCCATGTCGATACCCGTCTGGCGCAGGGTGCCCAGTCCGAGGAACATGAAGGAGATACCGAAAATGAAATCGCCGACCATCTTCCGCTTCTTGGAATAAATCAAGATGATAGCGATGAAGAAAGCCGGCCATACGAAGTCGGTAATGTTGAAAGAGAAACCCGCGCTCATAATCCATGCCGTAAGCGTGGTGCCGATATTGGCTCCCATGATGACGGAGATGGCTTGGGCCAAAGTGAGCAAACCGGCATTGACAAACGATACCGTCATCACGGTAGTGGCGGTAGACGACTGTACCGCGGCTGTAATAAACGTACCGGTAAGGATGCCCATTAAACGGTTGGTTGTCATGGCGCCAAGGATATGGCGCAGCTGTGGTCCTGCCATCTTCTGCAGGCTGTCGCTCATCGTTTTCATACCAAACATAAGCAAGGCTAATGAACCGATAAGCTTAAAAAAAATCCAAATCGACATATTTTTGATAAAAAGTTTGTAAGAAGTCGATAATAATTACTAATTTAGCCCTGTCAATCAAAAGAATCTATCCAATGATGAAACAGATGCTACTTATACGTTGCAAAAATAATAAAAAAGTTTTAAAAGTCAACGTTGGAAGTACACTTTCTGAAGTTTTTTCTGCTTCGGAGCTTAAAATGGACCATGGTCCGGTGTGCGCAAGGGTAAACAATAAGGTGCAAGGCATGCACTACCGGCTCTACAACGACAAAGATGTGGAGTTTCTGGATATGCGGTCGGGCTCGGGGTCACGCACGTACACGCGTACCTTATTTTTTATATGTTGCAAGGCCATCAACGACCTCTACGGTAATGTGGAGGTGCGCATAGACATACCGGTGTCTAAGGGTTACTATGTACACGTCAATTTGGGAAGAGACATTACCGCCGACGATGTGGCACGTATACGCTGCCGCATGCAGGAGATAATAGACGCCGACACGCCCATACGCCGCCGCATGGTGACTGCCGAGGAAGCCATACGCCTCTTCAGCGAGAAGGGCGACATGTCGAAGGTGAAGCTGCTCAAAGGCCAGGGCAAGCTCTATACGGTGTACTACCAGATAGACGACTTCATCGACTACTTCTACGGTGCCCTGCTGACCAGCACCAGTGAGGTCTATCTCTTTGACCTCGTGGCCTACAGCGATGGTATGCTGCTGCGCGTCCCCTCGCGCGAAGATCCCGGCCAGTTGTGCCCAATGCCCCGCCAGCAGAAGATGTTTGATGTGTTCAAGGAGCACCACGAGTGGCAGAACATCATCGGTCTGCGCACCGTGGGCGACCTCAACGACGCCGTGGACAAAGGGTTTGCCACAGACATCATCAATGTGAACGAGGCGCTGCAGGAGAAGAAGATAGCCCGCATCGCCGACCAGATAGCCGCGCGCCACGATGTGAAGCTGGTGCTGCTGGCCGGTCCGTCGTCGTCGGGAAAGACCACAACCTGCAAGCGACTGAGCATACAGCTGCTCACCTGCGGGCTCAAGCCACTCCAGATTTCGCTCGACGACTACTTCATAGACCGCGACAAGACTCCGCTCGACGCCAATGGCGAGTATGACTATGAGAGCATACACGCCCTCAACATAGCCCTCATCAACGAGCAGTTTAATGCCCTCTTCAAGGGCGAGGAGATAGAGTTGCCCAGATACAACTTCCAGACGGGCAAGAGCGAGAAGAGCGGCAAACGGCTGAAGCTGGGCCCCAACGACATAGTGGTGGTCGAAGGCATACACGCCCTCAACCCCGAGCTTACCGCCCAGATTCCCGAGCAGCAGAAGTTCCGCGTGTATGTGTCGGCGCTCACCACCATCCTGCTCGACGAGCACAACTATATCCCCACGACCGACAACCGGTTGCTGCGCCGCATCATACGCGACTACAAGTATCGTGGCGTAAGCGCCCAGGAGAGCATACACCGCTGGCCCAGCGTGCGCGCCGGCGAGGAACGGTGGATATTCCCCTACCAGGAGAATGCCGACGCCATGTTCAACAGTGCCATGCTCTACGAACTGGCCGTCATCAAGCAGCAGGCTGAACCGCTGCTCGAGCAGGTGCCCGAAAACTGCGAGGAATATGCCGAGGCACACCGCCTGCTCAAGTTCCTGCGCTATTTCCATGCTATCTCTTACCGTCAACTGGCTCCCACCAGTCTGCTGCGCGAGTTCCTTGGCGGTAGTTCATTCAAATACTAAAACTAAAACAGTTATTCATTTTACCTTGACATCCTGTTATGGAAGAAGACATCGTAATCAAAGAGTTGGACCAGGTTGTAGTAAGATTCTCTGGCGACTCCGGTGACGGCATGCAATTGGCCGGCAACATCTTTTCTACCATTTCTGCCACCGTGGGCAACGACATCAGTACCTTCCCCGATTATCCTGCCGACATCCGTGCCCCGCAAGGCTCGCTTACGGGTGTTTCCGGATTCCAGGTGCACATCGGCGACGGCACGGTATATACTCCCGGTGACCGTTGTGACGTGCTGGTGGCGATGAATGCCGCTGCGCTGAAGACCCAGTACAAGTATACGAGGCCCCAGGCCACCATCATTATCGACACCGACAGCTTCGGTCCCAACGACCTGCGCAAGGCCGATTTCCTCACCGACGACTATCTGGGCGAACTGGGCATAGACCCCGACTGCGTGGTGGCTTGCCCCATCACCACGATGGTGAAACACTGTCTGGAAGACTCGGGTATGGACAACAAGAGCATCCTCAAGTGTCGCAACATGTTTGCCCTGGGAATGGTGTGCTGGTTGTTTGACCGCAATCTTGAACTCGCCGAAGAGTTCTTGCACCATAAGTTTGGCAAGAAACCCCAGGTGGCTGAGGCCAACATACGCGTGGTGCATGCCGGCTACGACTATGCCCACAACACCCATGCTGGCGTGCCCGCCACCTATCGCATAGAGACCCACTCCAAGGTGCCCGGACGCTATATGGACATCACCGGCAACAAGGCTACCGCCTACGGACTGATAGCCGCCGCCGAAAAGGCAGGACTGAAGCTGTATCTGGGGTCATACCCCATCACTCCCGCTACCGACATACTGCACGAACTGTCCAAGCACAAGTCGTGTGGCGTCATCACAGTGCAGTGTGAAGACGAAATATCGGCTTGCGCCAGCGCCATAGGTGCCTCGTTTGCCGGAGCACTGGCAGCCACCTCTACCTCGGGTCCCGGCATCTGTCTGAAGAGCGAGGCCATCAACCTGGCTGTCATCGACGAACTGCCTCTGGTCATCATCGACGTTCAGCGTGGCGGTCCCTCGACCGGTCTGCCCACCAAGAGCGAGCAGACCGACCTGCTGCAGGTGCTCTACGGCCGCAACGGCGAGAGCCCCATGCCCGTAATCGCTGCCACCAGCCCCACCGACTGCTTCTCGGCAGCCTACATGGCAGCCAAGATAGCCCTGGAGCATCTCACCCCCGTGGTGCTGCTCACCGACGCCTTCATCGCCAACGGTTCGGCGGCATGGCGTCTGCCCAAGATGGACGAGCTGCCCGAGATACATCCCCACTATGCCACCAGCGACCAGCGCTACAGGTATACCCCCTATCAGCGCGACCCCGAGACGTGTGTGCGCTACTGGGCTATACCCGGACAGGAAGGCTATACACACATTCTGGGCGGACTGGAGAAGGACGGCAAGACCGGCAGCATATCGACTGAGCCCGAGAACCACGACCTGATGGACCATCTGCGCTCGCGCAAGGTGGCTCGCATCGAAGTGCCCGACCTCGAGGTGCAGGGCGACAAGGACGACGCCGAACTGCTCATCGTGGGATTTGGTTCGGCCTACGGCCATCTGCTCTCCACGCTCAAGGAACTGCGTGGCAAGGGTTACAAGGTGGCACTGGCACAGTTCAAGTATGTCAACCCGCTGCCTCGCAATACCGTCGAGGTGCTCAACCGCTATCCCAAGGTGGTGGTGGCCGAACAGAATCTGGGTCAGCTGGCTGCGCTGCTGCGTATACGCATCAACAACTTCTCGCCCTATCAATATAATAAGGTGAAAGGCCAGCCCTTTGTGGTCAGCGAGCTCACCGAAGAGTTTGAGAAGATACTGCTTGCGCCCAACCGCACCAAGACCGGCCTCACTTATGAGGACAACATCATCGCTTAACCCTTAACAGAAGTCATTATGAACGAATATACAGCCAACGATTACAAGAAAGGGCAGCCACGATGGTGCCCTGGATGTGGCGACCATTTCTTCCTGTCCAGTCTGCACAAAGCCATGGCCGAACTGGGCGTTCCTCCCTATCAGACGGCAGTAATCAGCGGCATAGGCTGCTCCAGCCGTCTGCCCTATTACGTCAACACCTATGCCATGCAGACCATCCACGGACGTGCGGCAGCCATTGCCACCGGTACCAAGATAGTGAACCCCGACCTCGCCGTATGGCAGATTAGCGGCGACGGCGACGGACTGGCCATCGGAGGCAACCACTTCATCCACGCCATGCGCCGCAATATCGACCTCAATATGATACTGCTCAACAACCGTATCTACGGACTCACCAAGGGTCAGTATAGTCCTACATCGCCACGCGGTTTCGTCTCCAAGTCTTCGCCCTACGGTACGGTGGAAGACCCCTTCCGCCCCGCCGAACTCTGCTTTGGCGCCCGCGGACGCTTCTTCGCCCGAGCTGTGGCCAACGACGGTGCCGGCACTGTGGAAATCCTCAAGCGTGCCTACCAGCACAAGGGAGCCTCGGTGTGCGAGATTCTGCAGAACTGCATGATATTCAACAATGGTTGCTATGCTCCCATCTATACCCGCGAAGGTCGTAGCCGCAACGCCATCTACGTGGAAGACGGCAAGCCGCTGGTTTTCGGCGAAAACCATGAATATGGACTCGTGCAGGAAGGCTTCGGACTCAAGGTGGTCGAGATTGGACGCGACGGATATACCCTCGAAGACATCCTCGTACACGACAGCCACTGCGAGGACAACACCCTGCAGCTCAAGCTCGCCATGATGGACAATGAGCACGGTTTCCCCGTGGCTCTCGGCGTGATACGCGATGTCGAGGCACCTACCTACGACAGCTGCGTCAACCAGCAGGTGGAAGAAGTCAAGGCCCAGAAGCCTTACCACAACTTTGAGGAACTGCTTGAGACCAACGACATCTGGGAGGTGAAGTAGCAACGTCATCCCCGCACCATCCACCCTTACCGCCGCCGGTGCCGAGATACTCTCCTTCGGCCCCGAGATGGTGAAATATAAGGCATCTTGGTGAAAAACAAGCGAAAACATTTGCAGAGTTGGGAAAATATGCGTAACTTTGCATCGTTCAGTGGAATGAGGGACTCCAACCGGAGTTCCTCATTTTTTAATAATAACCGTATGATAGATAAAAACGTTGTAAAAAGCGTAGTAGAGGAATGGCTTAAGGATAAGGAGTATTTCCTCGTGGATGTAGAGATTAGTACAGACAACCGTATCGTAGTCGAAATCGACCATGCCGATGGCGTGTGGATTGAAGACTGCGTAGAGCTGAGCAGGTTTATCGAAGACCATCTGAGCCGTGATGAAGAAGATTACGAGCTTGAGGTGGGTTCTGCCGGCCTGGGCCAGCCTTTCAAGGTTCCCCAGCAATACATCAACTTCATTGGCGAAGAGGTCGAGGTGCTCGATGCCGACGGTATCAAGGTGCGTGGCACGCTGAAGAGCGTTGACGGCAACGACTTTGTGGTCAGCGTGAGCGAGAAGGTAAAGGTAGAGGGCAAGAAGCGCCCCCAGCTCATGGATGTCGACCACCACTATCAGATGGATAAGGTGAAATATACTAAATACTTAATAAGTTTCAAATAAGCTATGGCAGCAAAGAAAACAAACGAGGTGACAATCAGCATGATTGATACCTTCAAGGAGTTTAAGGATACTAAGAACATAGACCGCACCACACTGGTGAGCGTGCTTGAAGAGAGCTTCCGCAACGTGTTGGCCAAGATTTACGGCAGCGACGAGAACTTCGACGTGATTGTCAACCCCGACAAGGGCGACTTCGAAATCTATCGCAACCGCGTGGTCGTTAACGACGGTGAGGTGCAGGACGAGAATAAGGAAATCAGCCTGACCGACGCCCGTAAGATTGAGCCCGACTACGAGGTGGGCGAGGACGTTTCGGAGAGCGTGAACTTTGCCAAGTTCGGCCGCCGCGCCATCCTTACCCTCCGCCAGACCCTGGCGTCCAAGATCCTGGAGCTGGAGCACGACTCGCTCTATAATAAATATAAGGACCGCGAGGGCCAGGTTATCTCTGCCGAAGTATACCAGATATGGAAGCGTGAGGTACTTCTTGTCGATGACGAGAACAACGAGCTCATCCTGCCCAAGGCAGAGCAGATACCCTCCGACGTGTATCGCAAGGGCGAGACCATTCGTGCCGTGATAGAGCGCGTGACCAATGACAACAACAACCCCAAGATCATCCTGAGCCGTACCAGCCCCAAGTTCCTGGAGCGATTGCTCGAGGCCGAGGTGCCCGAGATAGCCGATGGTCTGATTGTCATCAAGAAGATTGCCCGCATGCCCGGCGAGCGCGCCAAGGTTGCTGTTGAGAGCTTCGACGACCGCATCGACCCCGTAGGAGCCTGCGTGGGAGTCAAGGGAAGCCGCGTGCATGGCATCGTGCATGAGTTGGGCAACGAGAACATCGACGTCATCAACTGGACCGCCAATACCAAGCTCTATATCCAGCGTGCGCTGAGTCCTGCACGTATCAACAGCATCAGCGTGAACGAGGAAGAGCACAAGGCCGAGGTCTATCTCCAGCCCGAGGAGGTCAGCCTGGCTATCGGCCGTGGCGGTATGAACATCAAGCTGGCTTCGCTGCTCACCGAGTACACCATCGACGTATTCCGTGACGTTACAGGCAACGAGGTCGAGGAAGACATCTATCTGGACGAGTTCTCCGACGAAATCGACCAGTGGGTTATCGACGCTGTCAAGGCGCTCGGACTCGACACCGCCAAGCAGGTAATCTCGGCTCCACGCGAGATGCTTATCGAGAAGGCCGACCTCGAAGAAGAGACCGTCGACCACATGCTCGATGTGCTGCGTGCTGAATTTGAACAATAATAGAAAACAATTAAGAGAAAGGAAGAGGTAATTAATGAGTATCAGATTAAATAAAGCATTAAGAGAACTGAACATCGGACTCCAGACGGCAGTGGAGTTCTTGGAGAAGAGAAAAGAACTGGGCGAAGTGAAGTCAGAGCCCAGCTTCAAGCTGAACGACGAGCAGTACAATGCTCTTCTCGAAGCGTTCAAGCAAGATGCTGATGTAAGAAACAAGGCAGAGCTAATGTCCCACAAGAAGCAACAGGACAAGAAGCAGGCTGCCGAAGAGAAGAAGCAGGCTGCCGAGGACAAGAAGCAGACCGCCGAAGCACAGCCGAAGACCAAGTCGCAGACCTTTAATGTGATTGGCAAGATAGACCTTGACAGCCTCAATAAGAAGCCAAAGTCACCCGCGCCAGCTGCTACTCCTGCCTCCGACAATACCGAGAGTAAGACCGCTGCCGTAAGTCAGAAACCGGAAGAGAAGAAAGCCGAACCCAAGGTGGAAGCACCCAAGGAGGAAAAGCCCGTAGCCAAGGAGGCCCCCAAGGCTGAGAAACCTGTGGCTGCACCTGTGGCAGAGAAGAAGGAAGAGAAGCCCGCCGCAGCCCCCGTGGCCGAGAAGGCTCCTGCCACAGCCGGAGTCTTCAAGCTCCCCACCGAAGCCAAGAACCCCAATGCCCCCAAGGTCAATGTGCTGGGCAAGATAGACCTTGACGCCATCAACCAGAGCACCCGACCCAAGAAGAAGACCAAGGAGGAAAAGCGAAAGGAGCGTGAGGAAAAGGCACAGGCCAAGAACGGCGAGAAGAAGAAGCGCCAGCGCATAGGAAAGGAGCGCGTGGACATCAACGCCGAGGCTGAGAGCAACAACGGCCGCAACAAGAAGAAGAACGGTAACGGCAACAACAATAACCCCAATGCCAACAACGCCAACAATGCCAACAACGGTGGCAACGGCAAGAATGGCAAGAACCGCAAGCGCAACCAGAAGCCTCTCGAGGTAGACGACGAAGCCGTAGCACGCCAGGTGAAAGAGACGCTTGCCCGCCTTACCAACAAGAACCAGAACAAGAAGGGCGCCAAGTACCGCAAGGAGAAGCGAGAGGCCGTCCAGGAGAAGCTCTCTCAGGAGGCAAAGGCCGAGCGCAAGGAGAGCAAGACGCTCAAGCTCACCGAGTTTGTTACCGTGAGCGAGCTCGCCACGATGATGGACGTGAGCGTCACCCAGGTCATCTCTACCCTCATGGGCGTAGGCATCATGGTGTCTATCAACCAGCGCCTCGACGCCGAGACCATCAACCTGGTCGCCGAAGAATTCGGCTTCAAGACCGAGTATGTGAGTGCTGAGGTTCAGGAAGCTGTGAGCGTAGAGGAAGACGACGAAGCCGACCTCGTGTCGCGTGCGCCAATCGTTACCGTGATGGGCCACGTAGACCACGGTAAGACCTCGCTGCTCGACCATATCCGCAACACCAACGTGATAGCCGGCGAGGCCGGAGGTATCACCCAGCACATCGGCGCCTATAGCGTGACGATGAAGAACGGCCGCAAGGTGACCTTCCTCGATACCCCTGGCCACGAGGCGTTTACCGCCATGCGTGCCCGTGGTGCCCAGGTTACCGATATCGCCATCATCATTATCGCTGCCGACGACTCTGTGATGCCCACCACCAAGGAGGCCATCGCCCATGCCCAGGCTGCCGGCGTGCCCATGGTGTTTGCCATCAACAAGATAGACAAGCCCGGAGCCAACCCCGACAAGATACGCGAGGACCTCGCCAACATGAACCTGCTGGTCGAAGAGTGGGGTGGCAAGTATCAGTGCCAGGAGATCAGTGCCAAGAAGGGCATCGGCGTCGACGAACTGATGGAGAAGGTGCTGCTCGAGGCCGACATGCTCGACCTCAAGGCCAACCCCAACCGCAAGGCTGTGGGCACCATCATCGAGTCGTCGCTCGACAAGGGCCGCGGCTATGTCAGCACCGTGCTGATTGGCAACGGTACCCTCAAGGTGGGCGACTACGTGATAGCCGGTACCAGCTGGGGACGCATCAAGGCCATGTTCAATGAGCGCAACCAGCGCATCGACAGTGCCAAGCCCGCCGAGCCCGCCATCATCCTGGGTCTCAACGGTGCGCCCACTGCCGGCGATGCCTTCCACGTGCTCGATACCGAGCAGGAGGTGCGCGAGATAGCCAACAAGCGCGAGCAGTTGCAGCGCGAGCAGGGTCTGCGCACCCAGAAGCGACTCTCCCTCGACGACATCTCCCACCGCATCGCCCTCGGCTCGTTCAAGGAGCTCAATATCATCGTCAAGGGTGATACCGACGGTAGTATCGAGGCTCTCAGCGACTCGTTCATCAAGCTCTCTACAGAGAAGATCAATGTCAACGTCATCCACAAGGCTGTGGGCCAGATTTCGGAGAGCGATGTTACCCTCGCCGACGCGTCCGATGCCATCATCGTGGGCTTCCAGGTACGTCCTTCGGCTGCCGCGCGTAAGCTCGCCGACCAGGAAGGCGTAGAAATCAATACCTACTCCGTCATCTACGACGCCATCGACGACGTAACCTCTGCCATGGAGGGTATGCTCGACAAGGTGAAGAAGGAAATCATCACCGGACAGGTAGAGGTGCGCCAGGTCTACAAGATTTCCAAGGTGGGTGCCGTTGCCGGATGTCTCGTTACCGAAGGCAAGGTACACAGCAAGGACAAGGCGCGCGTCATCCGCGATGGTATCGTGGTCAAGACCGCTCCTATCGACTCGCTCAAGCGCTATAAGGACGATGTGAAGGAGGTACCCACAGGTATGGAGTGTGGTATCAGTCTGGTCAACTACAACGACATCCTCGAGGGCGACATCCTCGAGACCTTCACCGAGATAGAGGTAGAGCAGAAGCTCTAAGTCCGGCAGGATAGCCATACTATTGACTTAATAAGGCTATAAGCGGAAATATAGGTAGTGGAATCCTGTTCGTAGAAGAGGGTGTCACTATCATGGTTAATACGACAGAGTGTATCGGGGAGATGTGTATCCAGCCCGTTCGCTCATGTGTCATGACACATTAAATCAATGGCAGACAAAGAGAAAAATGAGTTTGTAAGACAGGTGGCCGACCAGAAGTACGAGTTCGGGTTTACCACCAATGTGCATACAGATATTATCGATAAGGGACTCAACGAGGATGTGGTGCGCCTTATCTCGCAGAAGAAGGGAGAGCCCGAGTGGCTGCTCGACTTCCGCCTGAAGGCCTTCCGCTACTGGCTCACCCAGCCCCAGCCCACGTGGGGCCACGTGCATTTGCCGGAGATAGACTACCAGGCCATCTCCTATTATGCCGACCCGCTCGCCAAGAAGCCCAAGGACAACAAGATAGACCCCGAGCTCGAGAAGACCTTCGACAAGCTCGGCATACCCCTCGAAGAGCGGCTCGCGCTCAGCGGCACCGCCGTCGACGCCATCATGGACTCCGTGTCGGTGAAGACCACCTTCAAGGAGCAGCTCCGCGAGAAGGGAGTCATCTTCTGCAGCATCGGCGAAGCCGTCAAGGAGCATCCCCAGCTGGTGCGCGAGTACCTGGGCTCGGTCGTTCCCTACCGCGACAATTTCTTTGCAGCACTCAACAGTGCCGTCTTCAGCGACGGCTCGTTCGTCTATATCCCCAAGGGCGTGCGCTGCCCGATGGAGTTGAGCAGCTACTTCCGTATCAACGCCCGCAACACGGGCCAGTTTGAGCGCACGCTCATCGTAGCCGAAGACGACAGCTACGTGTCCTACCTCGAGGGCTGCACCGCACCCATGCGCGACGAGAACCAGCTCCATGCTGCCATCGTCGAGATTATCGTCAAGGACAACGCCGAGGTCAAATACTCCACCGTGCAGAACTGGTACCCCGGCGACGAGCACGGCAAGGGCGGCGTGCTCAACCTCGTGACCAAGCGAGGCGACCTGCGGGGCAACAACTCCAAGCTCAGCTGGACCCAGGTCGAGACTGGCTCGGCCATCACATGGAAATATCCTTCCTGCGTCCTCCGTGGCGATGGTTCGCAGGCCGAGTTCTATTCGGTTGCCGTCACCAACCACTATCAGGAGGCCGACACCGGTACCAAGATGATACACATGGGCAAGAACACCAAGAGCACCATCATCTCCAAGGGTATCTCTGCCGGACACAGCCAGAACTCCTACCGCGGACTGGTGCGCGCCACCAGCAATGCAGACAACGCCCGCAACTACAGTTCCTGCGACTCGTTGCTGCTGGGTTCCGACTGCGGAGCCCACACTTTCCCCTATATGGATATCCACAACGACACAGCCATCGTGGAGCACGAGGCTACCACCTCCAAGATTTCGGAAGACCAGTTGTTCTACTGCAATCAGCGAGGCATACCCACCGAGCAGGCCGTAGGTCTCATCGTCAACGGCTATGCCAAAGAGGTGCTCAACAAGCTGCCCATGGAGTTTGCCGTTGAGGCTCAGAAACTGCTCAGTGTATCACTCGAAGGAACCGTAGGTTAGACCGTTATGCGACAGATTATTACCCTATTGATGCTGGTCATGGCTGCCTCGGTGCAGGCCCAGGACGACGACAGCCCCCGTTGGTCTGTCGATGCCCAAATTGGTGGCAACGCCCTTGTCAGTGGCTCCGCCTCGGGCGGCGATGTGCCCCTCTATCGTTCGGGCTCCACTTCCCAGTCGGGTCTGGTCACTCGGCTTCATGTCGAGTACCTTCTGCCCATCTATTTTCCCCTCAGCGTCAAGGCTGGATATGAGCACGAAGAGATTACGATGCTCAAGGGCGACGCCTCCTACGACCTCAGCCAGCTCTCCCTTGGTGCCCGCTGGCGCCCAGCTTCGCCCCTGTGGCACGTGCAGCCCTATGCCGGCTTCGATGTGCTCTGGGCACCGTCGGCAGAGCGCGGCGGCATGGATATGGAGACCCGGATCGGCTCTCTCAACTATTCCTACCGCGCCCGAGGCGTGGTGCGCATGCCCCGATTCAGCATGGGCCCCGTCGTAGGCGCCGACATCTATCTTTTTTCCCACATAGCCCTCCAGGCAGAGTACAGCTACCGCCTGGGACTTGGCTCCCATTATCATGTCGATTACTCCGACAGCCGTTCCCACACCGTTTCAGCCTACTGTCATGGACAGCCCCATCGTCACGTGTTGACCGTGGGACTCAAGATTGACTTCCCCTTCCGTTTCGACAGCGACGATGTGCGCGGACTGTTGCAGGGGCTGTTAGATTTGTATTAATTCACCATAAACCATTACATATATGTTAGAGGTAAGAAATCTGCATGCTACCATAGCAGGCAAAGAGATATTAAGAGGCATCAATCTCACCATCGGCGACGGCGAGATCCATGCCATCATGGGCCCCAACGGTTCGGGCAAGTCCACGCTCAGCGCCGTCCTTACCGGCAACCCGCTCTACACCGTCACCGAGGGCGAAGCCATCTTCAACGGCAAGAACCTCCTGGACATGAAGCCCGAAGACCGCGCCCGCGAGGGACTCTTCCTCTCCTTCCAGTATCCCGTCGAGATACCCGGCGTGTCGATGACCAACTTCATGAAGGCCGCCGTCAATGCCAAGCGCGAGTACCAGGGTCTGGAGCCGCTCAACGCCAGTGAGTTTATCAAGCTCATGCGCGAGAAGCGACAGATAGTAGAGCTCGACAGCAAGCTCTCCCACCGCAGCGTCAACGAGGGCTTCTCCGGCGGCGAGAAGAAGCGCAACGAGATTTTCCAGATGGCTATGCTCGAGCCACGGCTGAGCATCCTCGACGAGACCGACTCCGGTCTGGATGTCGACGCCATGCGCATCGTGGCCGACGGTGTCAACAAGATGCACACCCCCGAGACCTCCGCCATCGTCATCACCCACTACGAGCGTCTGCTCGATATGATCAAGCCCAGCGTGGTCCATGTGCTCTACCGCGGACGCATCGTCAAGACCGCCGGACCCGAACTCGCCAAGGAGATAGAGCAGCGCGGCTACGACTGGATCAAGGCTGAGGCCGACGAGTAAGCCTCTCCCACCACCTTATTATATATATAGATATGAACAGCGAACAACAGTATATCGATCTCTATACCCAGAGCTCGGGTATCATCAACGCCCACTCGGCGCCGGTGATGAACGCATTGCGCGAGCAGGCCTTTGCCGACTTCAGGCGTATGGGCTTCCCCACGCGCAAGGTAGAGCGATATAAGTATACCGACGTGGCCAAGCTCTTCGAACCCGACTACGGGCTCAACCTCAACCGCCTCGACATCCCCGTCAACCCCTACGACGCCTTCCGCTGCGATGTGCCCAATCTCAGCACCTCGCTCTACTTCGTGGTCAACGACAGCTTCTACACCCGCCAGCTGACCCAGGCCCATCTGCCCGAGGGAGTCATCGTCGACAGCCTCTGCCGGGTGGCAGCCACGCAGCCCCAGCTCGTAGAGCCCTACTACGGACGCCTCGCCCAGACCGGAGCCGACGCACTCGTGGCGCTCAATACCATGCTTGCCCAGGACGGACTCTTCATCTACGTGCCCCGCCATGTGCGCATGGACCGCACCGTGCAGATTATCAACATCCTGCGCTCCGATGTCGACCTCATGGTCAACCGCCGCGTGCTCATCGTCGTCGAGCAGGGCGCCGAGGCACGGTTCCTCTTCTGCGACCACGCAGCCGACGACCGCCGCTTCCTCGCCACCCAGGTCATCGAGGCATACGTGGGCGACAACGCCAGCCTCGACCTCTACTGCATGGAAGAGACCCACATACGCAACACCCGCACCAGCAACGTCTTCATCGAGCAGCAGGCCAACAGCCGCGTCAACCACAATGTCATCACCCTCCACAACGGCACCACCGTCAACCGCCTCGACCTCACCTTCAGAGGCGAGGGAGCCGAGTGCTGCTGCAACGGATGCGTTATCGCCGACAAGACACAGCGCGTGGACAACAATACGCTCATAGACCACCAGGTGCCCCACTGCACCAGCAACGAGCTCTACAAGTACGTGCTCGACGGCGACGCCGTGGGAGCCTTCGCCGGACGCGTGCTCGTGCGCCACGGAGCCCAGAAGACCTCCTCGCAGGAAACCAACCAGAACCTCTGCGCCTCGCGTACCGCCCGCATGTACACCCAGCCCATGCTCGAAATCTATGCCGACGATGTCAAGTGCGCCCATGGCAGCACCGTCGGCCAGCTCAACGATGCAGCCCTCTTCTATATGCGCCAGCGCGGCATCAGCCTCGACGAGGCACGGCTGTTGCTCGAGTTTGCCTTTATCAATGAGGTTATCGACACCATCCGCCTCGAACCCCTCAAGGACCGCCTCCACTACCTCGTAGAGAAGCGCTTCCGCGGAGAACTCAACAAGTGTGAGGGATGTAAACTTTGTCATTAAGCCTATGTATGATATCCATCAGGTGCGCGCCGATTTCCCCATCCTCTCGCGCACCATCTACGACAAACCCCTGATATATCTCGACAACGGCGCCACCACCCAGAAGCCGCTGTGCGTACTCGACGCCATGCGCGACGAGTATCTTAACGTCAATTCCAACGTACATCGAGGCGTCCACTGGCTCTCCCAGCAGGCCACCGAACTCCACGAGGCAGCCCGCGAGACCGTGCGCCGCTTCATCAACGCCCGCTCCACCTCAGAGATAGTCTTCACCCGAGGCACCACCGAGGGCCTCAATCTCGTGGCATCATCCTTCGCCGAAGCCTGCATGACCGAGGGCGACGAGGTCATCGTCTCCGTCATGGAGCACCACTCCAACATCGTGCCCTGGCAGCTCCAGGCACGCAAGCGCGGCATCGTGGTCAAGGTCATACCCATCAACGAGCGCGGCGAGCTGCTCCTCGATGAGTATGAGCGCCTCTTCACCCCGCGCACCCGCATCGTCAGCATCTGCCATGTCAGCAATGTGCTGGGCACCGTCAATCCCGTAGAGCAGATGGTGAGCATCGCCCATGCCCACAACGTGCCCGTGATGGTCGACGGCGCCCAGAGCGCACCCCACATCCCCGTCGATGTGCAGCAGATAGACTGCGACTTCTTCGCCTTCAGCGGCCACAAGATGTACGGCCCCACCGGCGTCGGCGTGCTCTATGGCAAGGAAGAGTGGCTCGACCGCCTGCCTCCCTATCAGGGCGGTGGCGAGATGATAGAGCACGTCAGCTTCGAGCATACCACCTTCGAGCGCCCGCCCCTCAAGTTTGAGGCAGGCACCCCCGACTATATCGCCACCCACGGTCTGGCCACAGCCATCGACTACATCGAGCGGCTGGGCATGGACAACATCAGCGCCCACGAGCACCGCCTCACCAGCTACGCCATGGACCGTCTCGGCGCCATACCTGGTATGCGCATCTTCGGAACATCCGACCGCAAGGACGCCGTCATCAGCTTCCTCGTCGGCGACATCCACCCCATGGACATGGGCACCCTGCTCGACCGTCTGGGCATCGCCGTGCGCACCGGCCACCACTGCGC
>ULYL01029110.1_pt1 | contig 17018 bp, 17 predicted proteins | sample 1962211 | NCBI WGS metagenome assembly ULYL01 (sample SAMEA4835864, study PRJEB28245) | human gut metagenome | biome: gut microbiome; material: fecal sample | place: Denmark | collected 2008
AAAAATAAAAGCCACCCGCTAGGCGGGTGGATCTTTACTAAAAGGGAGGTTGTTATGCGCAGAACGACTATCAATTCAGGCTTTTTTATCTGCTTTATTGCCAACCTGATAGTGAACTGGGAATGGGGGTTTATTGCGGTGCTGCTTTGGGGCTTTAGCTACTGGTTCAATCTTTCGTGGTACCCTGCGGCGGCTATGGCCGTTTTGTGGCTCCTGATGGGCTTTTCTCTGACCTGGATGATTATCTGGGGCTCGTCGGCGCGCGATAATTTCCGTCCCAATCAGCAGCTGAAAAATATCAATCCTTATTCGTCTAAGAATGAGGATGTACTGCCCAAAAACAAAAAGTGAATCAGCTTCAGCAGCCTGTCTGACGATGCATGCTGCAACTAAAAACGCCGCGGCTGCAGCAGGTCTTTGACCTGCTGCGTAAGCCGCGGCGTTTTGCTGTGCGTAGATAATTTTTTTGCTGCCAAGATGGCAGCCTTTTTATTTTTTCAAGCTTTGGTAAATAGCGTCCAGGTTTTCTTCCATGCGGGTAAGATAGGTTTTCTCGCCGTTGCTGTATTCGATAGTATATATCTCCTGCGTAGTGGCACCAACCTCGCGCGCCAGTGTTTCCGATGTTTTGGGGCTTACCGCTTCTTCTACGAAGATAGTTTTTACATTGTGCTCCTTGCAGTAGGCTGTCAGCTTGGCCAGGTTTTGCGCGCTTGGTTCGCCGCTGGCAAAAACATCCTCAATGCTTTGCTGCTGCAGGCCGAAGTCACGGCACAGATAAGCAAAGGCAGCATGGCCGGTGACAAAGTCCTTTTGTTCCAGCTTGCTGAATTTTTTCTGATAGGCAACAAGCAGTGATTGCAGTTTTTGATTGTATTCTGCGGCATTATTGCGGTAGAAATCGGCATTGGCTTTGTCTGCGGCTGCCAGTGCTTCGGCAATATTTTTTACTTCTTGCTGCGCGCAGCTCAGGCTCAGCCAGGTGTGTGGGTCATACTGGCCGTGTGCTCTGATTTCATCGGCTTCTGTAAGGCTGATGCGGTCGGTATCTTTGGCTGCTTCTACAATGACGAGCTTGGGATTGGCGGCGGCCTGTGTTGCCTGCTCCACCCAACGCTCCATGCCGGTGCTGTTGTAAATTAAGATGTCTGCTTTGCTCAGCGCCTGCATAGTTTTAGTAGTAGGCTGAAAATCATGCGGCTCTGTGCCGTCGGGAATTAGGGAAGTTATATGAATTTTATCCTGACCTACGGCCTGAGTAAATTCTTTCATAGCATTAAAGGTTACTACAACCCGCAGCTTATGGTCCGCAGCAGGTGCAGGCTCCTTGCTGCCGCAGCCTGCCAGCAGATTGCAGAGCAGCAGAGTGCAAATACAAAAAATAATACTGAGCTTTTTCATGAGCTGTCCTCCTCATTCTAATGAAAACAAACGCAAATGATTTGCATATTATAACGAATTTTATCATAACACCCGTGAACTTTCTTGTCAAGCTAAATGCAAATGACTTGCATATTTGCCGAGCGCGGGCTATAATATTTACTGCAACAAAAAGGCAGCGCAGGCTGCCGTGAGTAAATGAAGGAGCCAATATGATAGAACTGAAGCATATAGAATTTGCCTATGAATATGGCAGCGAGCTGCTGCGCGATATCAATATGCAGGTAAATGACGGCGAGTATATAGCCATTGTCGGCGAAAACGGCAGCGGCAAAAGTACGCTGGTCAAGCTGCTGTTGGGCTTGCTGGAGCCGTCAAAAGGTGAATTGAAGAATACTTTTAGCAGCATCGGCTACGTGCCGCAGCGCTTTGAAACGCTCAACAGCCAGTTTCCGATAACTGTTTATGAGGTAATGGAATATTACCGCAGGATATTAAAAGTAGCGGATAAGCAGGCAGTGCGCCGCTGCCTGGAGCAGATGCATGTTTATGACCTGCGTGACCGTCTTATAGGTACGCTGAGCGGCGGCCAGTGCCAGAAGGTACTGATTGCCAGAGCACTGCTGGGCAGTCCGCAGCTGCTGATTTTTGATGAGCCTTCTACCGGCATTGATGTCAAGAGCCAGCAGGAGCTGTACAAATTTATGCAGGAGCTGCATGAGCAGGGTATTACCATTATCACGGTAGAGCATAACTTGAAATTTGCGGCGCGTAATGCCGATAAAATGTATCATGTCATGAACGGACATGGTCATTTCTGCAATCCGCAGGAATATGTTCAGGAATATATGCAGGATAATGTAGGAGGTGCGGAATAATGCTGGAATACGCTTTTATGCAGAACGCACTGCTGGTTTCTGTGCTGATTTCTTTAATGTGTCCGATGATTGGTATGTTCCTGGTGCTGCGCCGCTATTCCATGATTGGCGATACGCTGGCACATGCATCGTTGGCCGGTGTGGCTGTCGGCCTGCTGGTTAAGGTGAACCCGATTATCAGCGCCTTTGCCGTAACCTCCGTGTTTGCCGTGTTGATTGAGGTTTTGCGTCAGCGCTTCCGCCGCTATGCGGAGCTTATACTGGTTATCATTCTGTCGCTGTCTGTCGGTATTGCGATTACGATTATCAGCAGCGGTATGGTACATACTAATGTAGAAGCATTTTTGTTCGGCAGCATTCTGACCGTAACGCCTGACGATGTGCTGGCGGTAGCAGTACTGTGCGTAGTGTCGCTGGCCGCAGTTTACCTTTTGTATCCGCAGCTGGTTATGCTGGCCTTTGATGAAGACGGTGCAAAAATTGCCGGCGTAAAAACACGCCTGATTAATTATATCTTTGCTCTGCTGGTAGCAGCTATGGTTGCTGTTTCCATCCGTGTGGTAGGCATTCTGGTTATCAGCTCGCTGATTGCTCTGCCGGTGGCGGCGGCTCTGCAGCTGGTCAAGGGCTTTAAGGTGACGATGCTGGCAGCCATGGTGCTGAGCTTTATCGCTATTATCACAGGCCTTGTGATCTCCTACTGGCTGGGTGCGGCGCCGGGCGGTGTAACTGCTTTGGTTTCGGTGGCTTTGCTGCTGCTGATTATCATTTATAAAGAAATACGTGCTGTCTTATAAAGAAGGGGTAGAAAGATGACTGATACAAGTTCTGCAGCAGATTATCGCGATTATCTGCATCGCTACGGATTAAAAAATACCCGTCACAGACAGCTTATCCTGCAGCTGCTGCTGGCGAGCGAGGGCGTGCTGACAGCCGAGGATATTTATCAGCAGCTGTGTGAGCAGGGAGCAGAGATAAATTTTTCTACGGTTTATCGCATTCTGGAAAATTTTACGCAAAAGGGACTGACGGAAAAAAGTTTTTTGGCGGATGCGCGCAAGTACGGCTTTGTGCTGCATGCCTTGGGGCACAGGCATCGTCTTATCTGCCTGCGCTGCCATCGCATTGTGGAGGTAGACCATTGCCCGATTACTGATTTCGAGGAACAGCTGGCGGATAAAACGGAATTTGCCATCGTAGGACATAATCTGGAATGGTATGGCTATTGTCCGGAATGCCGCAAGCAGAAATAGCAGGAAAATTTTTCAAAAAAGCTTGCAAAGCAGTGTAAGCAATGATATAATTATTAAGCTTGTATATAACTATATATACTTCTTCTGCTCCCGGAGAGACGGGGGCCAAAGTCCAAAGGAGGAGGTGATTTCGTGAACGCATACGAAGTCATGTACATCGTTAAACCTGTTGAGGATGAGGCTTGTGAAGCAGTTGTTGCTAAATTCGAGAAACTCATCACTGCAAACGGTGGTAATGTAGAAAAAACCGATCGTTGGGGCAAAAGACGCCTTGCTTATGAGATCCAGGACCTGAATGAAGGTATCTATGTTCTCGTAACCTTCCAGGCTGACGCCGCTGCTGTTAAGGAACTTGATCGTGTTATGAAAATTACCGATGAAGTACTGCGCCATATGATTATCAGAAAGGGTGAATAATCAATGAACAAGATTATTCTGTTGGGCAGACTTACTAGAGATCCGGAAGTGCGTTATACGCCGACCGGTAAAGTTGTTTGTCAGTTTACTCTTGCAGTAGACAGACCTTTTGCCAATCAGGAAGGCCAAAGAGAAGCTGATTTTATTCCGGTAGTAATCTGGGGTAAACAAGCTGAGACATGCGGTAACAGTCTCACCAAAGGGCAGCGCGCGCTTGTTGAAGGCCGCCTGCAAATCCGTAGCTATGATGGCAAGGATGGCAACAAACGCTGGATAACCGAAGTAATCGCTGATCGCTTCGAGTTCATTGAGCGCAAAGCTGATGCCGCTGCTGCTCATAGCAATCCGACTCGCTCTGCTGCGCCGGCTCAAGACGGCGGTATGGGTGGTTTCGGACAACAGGTTCCCTTTGATGAGGAAATTCCATTCTAATTTAAGGGAGGTTATGCAATGAAACGCGAAAGAGGCAGAAGACCTAGAAGAAAAGTTTGCAGCTTCTGTGTTGATAAAGTTGAAGAAATCGATTACAAGGATGCAAATAAGCTGAAACGCTATATCACCGAACGTGGTAAGATTTTACCGCGCCGTATTTCCGGTACCTGCGCTAAGCACCAACGCCAATTGACCGTAGCAATCAAACGCGCTCGCTGCGTTGCTTTGCTGCCGTTCACCTGCGAATAATTCGCACGGCGGTTTAAACGAAACTTATACCCCGTAGCCGTAAGGCTGCGGGGTTTTCGTTTATGTAAAAATCACAAAAAATTTACTTATTTACGCAGGCGTTAACATGATATAATATTAGTAGTAATATACATACGAGGTGAATTGCATGAAAACATCTTTGAGAACCTTATTTTTGACTTTTGTTTTTACGATGCTTTGCACAGCAATGGCTTTTGCCTATAATCCCGGTCAGCGTACCATCCATCTGTTGGGTGAAACCCTGAACAGTGACAAGCATCCTGTACATCTGGTTGTAACCCAGACGATTGATATGCGTGAGGTGCTGACTGCCGAAGCCTATGCCAAGCTGCCGACTGCACAGCAAAAGCGCACCAACCGTACGGAATACAATGAAGCCAACGGCATTAACGCCGAGCGTATTACTACTACCGATGGTGACGGCAAGGTAATCAAGGATACCGTTTCCTTTGTAAAGAACGGTTATTGGTATACTATTGACTATCTCAATAAAAACTATGACAGAGTTCCCGAGCTGCCGGGCATGAGCATGCCCTTTGCCGAAACCCTGATCAGCTGGTTCAATGTACGTCCGCAGGGCGGCACTGATGCAGCCACTGGCTATGATTATGATAAGATGACCAAAGGCACCAACAGCCTGAACTTCTATTATGCAAAGGATACCGATGACTGGAAGGGCTACGAAGTAAGCTATCTGCCTATCTTTAAGGTGCTGGAGGTTTCCAACACTGTAGATGAGGCAACTGCCTTTGCTCTGCCGCCTGCAGATTTCAAGGCTGTAGCAAATCCTTCTATGCGTGCTTACGCTAACAGACTTTTGGAAAGACAGTAAGTCTGGTAAGCTGATTATATTTTTTCAAAGGGGGAATACTTATGTTTAAAAAATTATTAGTTTTGCTTTCTATGCTGGCTGCGCTGGCAATGAGCGCAGTAGCTTTTGCTGCACCTGCTAAAAGCCATCAGCAGATGGTTATTGATGCTGCACGTGCCGAGGTTCCTGCTGCTGCTGTATTTTATGGATACAAGGAAGAAGATGGCGAAGCTGTTCTGAACTTCCGCGATAATGATAATTATCTGGAATACGAGGTAGAAGTTGTTCTTGCAACTACCAAGGTTAAGGAAGTAGAAATCAAGGGCAGCAATATTGCCGGCAGCACGATGATGGTAAAAACTCCTGAGGATATCAGACAAATCGTTCTGGAAGCATATCCCGATGCAAGAAATATTGTTATCAAAACCGAAAAAGAAGGCAACAATGTACATTATGATGTAGAGTTCATTACTGCAAGATATAAAGTAGAAGCTGACATGAACCCGGTAACCGGTGCATTTGCCAAGAGAGAGCTGGAATATTTCTAAGCTTAAGTCAAAAATCAGAGGCAGTCTGCGGACTGTCTCTTTTTTATGCTGCGGAAGAGTGCCATTTTGCGTCAAAACATTGCATATCAAAGCATATTATTGTAAAATATATTAGATACAGAGTTTTTAACGCACTAAATATATATGACGAGGAGCGATTTACGTGAGTACAAATTTAGAAGTCGGTATCGTTGGCCTGCCTAACGTAGGCAAAAGTACCCTGTTTAATGCTATTACCAAAGCTGGCGCAGAAGCAGCAAACTATCCCTTCTGCACAATTGAGCCTAACGTTGGCGTTGTTGATGTGCCTGATAAACGCTTAGATGTTCTGAGCGATATGTTTAAATCCAAAAAGATTGTTCCGGCAGCTATGCGTTTTGTAGATATTGCCGGTTTGGTAAAGGGTGCAAGCAAGGGCGAAGGTCTGGGCAATAAGTTCCTGTCCCACATCCGTGAGGTAGACGCTGTTGCCGAGGTTGTACGCTGCTTTGAGGATGGCAACATCACCCACGTTGAGGGCAGCATTGATCCTCTGCGTGATATTGATATCATCAACACCGAGCTGTGCCTGGCTGATATGGAAACTGTTGAAAAGCGTCAGGAGCGCCTGGTTAAGCTGGCGAAGACCGGCGATAAAAAGGTTAAGCTGGAGCAGGCTGTAATGGAAAAGGTTATGGCCGGCTTATCTGATGGTGTGCCGGCACGCCGCCTTGGTCTGACCGAGGAAGAGCAGGAGTTTTTGGGTGAGCTGCATCTGCTGACCATGAAGCCTGTACTGTACATCACTAACGTTGCTGAGGGCGAGGTTGCCGATCCGTCTGGTAACGAGCATGTACAGGCTGTAAAGAAATATGCTGCAGAAGAAAATGCTGAGGTTATCGTTGTTTCCGCTAAGATGGAAAGCGAAGTTGCCGAGCTTCCGGAAGAAGAGGCTAAGGAATATTTGGAAATGGCAGGCCTGGAGGAAACCGGTCTGGACCGCCTGATTAAAGCAGGCTTCAAGCTGCTTGGCCTGATGACCTTCCTGACTGCGGGCGAAATGGAATCTCGTGCTTGGACTATTAAGCTGAACACTAAGGCTCCGCAGGCAGCAGGCAAAATCCATACCGACTTTGAGCGTGGCTTTATCCGTGCTGAAATCGTTTCCTTTGATGATCTGGTAGCCTGCGGCAGCAAGGCTGCAGCACGTGAAAAAGGCCTGGTTCGTCTGGAGGGCAAGGATTACGTTATGCAGGACGGCGATGTTGTCGAGTTCCGCTTCAACGTATAATTTATAACAGTGTAATATGCAATCTGAGCGCAGCAAGCGAAAGCGTGCTGCGCTTTTTGCTGTTGGGATATGGTATAATAGTATTATTGTGATATATGGCTTTGAATGAGCTGATTGAATTTTAATAGTAATAGTGGCTATGGCGAAGAATGGAGGATTAGCGGAATGGATGCAACTGAAATACTTAACTTGCTAAAATATGGAGAGCATATTAATCTTGAATGTAAAAAAGCAGAAACAACGTTGCCTAAATCTGTTTGGGAAACTTATTCTTCATTTGCAAATACTAATGGTGGCATAATTTTATTTGGTGTGGAGGAGAATATAAGAGAATTTGACTTTAACAAGAGATTTAGTTTTGTAAATATAAAGAAGCCACAGCAAATAGTAGTAAATTTTTGGAATACGATAAACAGCTGTAAAGTTAGCAGTAATATTTTAATGGATTCTGATGTAGGTGTATGCAATGTTAAAGGGGCGGATATTATTTTTATTCATGTACCTCGTGCGGAATATAAATATAGACCTGTATACATTAACGAAAATCCTATGAAGGGAACTTTTAAACGTAATCACGAAGGTGACTATCATTGTACAGCAGATGAAGTTAGGGCAATGTTTAGAGATTCTAACGATTCTGGTAATGATGGGAGTTTTTTGGCAGGTTTTACCTTAGATGATATAGATATTAATTCTTTACGTTCATATAGAATTGAGTTTGAACATAGAAATCCTACTCATGTGTGGAATGGCCTTGATGATGCTGATTTTTTGGAGAAGATGAGTTGCTATGGTACAGATAGAACTACTAAAGAAAAATGTCTTACTATTGCTGGATTATTAATGTTTGGTAAAGGAACGGCGGTAATTGAGCGGTTTGGCAATATTCGTATGGATTATATAGATAAAAGCAACCTTACATTAGGTAGCAGATGGAGTGATCGTGTTACATATGATGGAATGTGGGAAAACAATTTGTATAATTTCGTGCGTATAGTAATGCCTAAACTTGCTTTTGGTATAAAACGACCGTTTAAATTAGAAGGATTAGTAAGGATTGACGACACGCCTGTACATAAAGCTATTCGTGAAGCTGTAATTAATATGGTTATACATAGCGATTACTTAGTTAATGGTGTACTTAAAGTTGTGAAAACAGATGAAGGGTTTGAATTTTCTAATCCTGGCAACTTAAAGTTACCGATTCAAGCGATATATGATGGTGGACATTCAGTTGCAAGGAATCCCCGTATTCAGGCAATGTTTAGAATGATAGGTTACGGCGACAATATTGGTTCTGGCTTTCCTACTATTTTAAGTGCTTGGAGTGAAGAAAATTGGCGAAAGCCAGATTTGCAGGAAAATGATGACTTAAATCAGGTGGAATTAAAGCTTTGGATGGTATCACTGATGCCGCAAGAATGTTCTGAGTATTTACAGAAACATTTTGGCTGGGTTTATATGCGTTTAGGAAAATATGAACAAATAATTTTAGGAACAGCTTATTTGGAAAGATGCGTTAGTAATAGTAGAATGCAGGCGATGTTGCATTTAAATAGTATAGAAGTCGGGCATATGCTTGCAGAGTTGGTTCGGAAAAAAATGTTGCTGATCAATAAAAATGGCAGATGGATAAGTTATATGATTAATCAAGAGTATACTATACCTGCTGAACAAATAGATTTAAATAGATCTTCCGACAATATAACGTTGAAAAATGATACAGATAAATTGATATATGATTATATTCAAACAAATGGGTTTATAACTACAGCGCAGATTTTGAGTATAACTAAAATAAACACATTGTCTGGCGCATCTGTTGCTATTAACAGACTAATAAAACTAGGCTTAGTAAAAAAAATAAGGAAAGGAAAGCATTTTATATATCAGTAATAGATACATCAACTGAAAACATCAATTTAGTTGATGTATGAGTGGATACATCAACTGAAAACATCAATTTAGTTGATGTATGAGTGGATACATCAACTGGCAAGTGGACGAATCAGTAGTCGAGTGGACGAGTTAAGATAGAGAGCGGGAGGAAAGGTATGCCGACTTTAAATTGGATTGGAAAAGATAAGGTGCTGAACCACCATTTGGAAGTGCCTTTTCATGTGCTGGAAAGGCAGTACAGCTTTGATGAAGCAGGCAAGCATGAAGAAGATAACGGTAGCGAGAACATGATTATTCATGGTGACAATTTACTGGCGCTCAAATCGTTGCTGCCCAAGTATGAAGGCAAGATTAAATGTATTTATATTGATCCGCCGTACAATACAGGTGAAGAAAACTGGGTGTACAATGATAATGTTAACGATGAACAAATAAAAAAATGGATTGGTGAAGTAGTAGGTAAAGAAGGTGAAGATTTAACAAGGCATGATAAATGGTTGTGCATGATGTATCCGCGCTTAAAATTGTTGGCTAAGCTTTTATCTGTGGATGGAGTGATGGCTGTTAGTATAGGATTTCATGAATTAAATCCTTTGGTACTGCTGTTGAAAGAAATTTTTTCAATAAGACAGGTAACAGTAGTTACAGTCCAAACATCTGGTGGAAAGCCTAAAGATGGATTTAATTATGTACAAGAATATATTGTTTTTGTAGCACCTAATGGATTCCAACCTAATCCTTCACTTGAAGCTATGAATGAATATGCGTCGCCATATCATGCTATGACGTTAGCAGGTTTTAATCAAGTGACTCGTCCTAATCAGGTATATCCAATATATGTAGATTTAAAAACGAATGCTTTAGTTGGTGTTGGTAAATCATTACAAGAATTAATTGATGAAGGAAAATATATAGGTGAAAAAAATGATTTTGAATTTGACTATTCATCACCTAAAGGACAGAGTGCAGTTTGGTGCGTAACTAATAAGGGCGATAAATGCGCATGGAGATTAGCACCAACAAGTTTTTTGTCTAATTGGCAAAAAGGATATGTGAAAATTACTCCTCAACGTTCAGATAAAAATAATAATCTTTATTCGGTACAATATCTTGCGGATGGTATAATAAAGAAAATAGAATCTGGAGATTTAAAAACTTATCGAATAAGTGATGTCGATGCTATTCCGACACTGGAAGTATATAATTTTAAAACAGGTGGAGTTAATATTACAACTATATGGACTGATAAATTATATTATACCAATAGGGGTAGTAATGAACTTACAAGTGCTTTGGGAGAAAAAGGAGTATTTCCATATCCTAAACCTGTTAAGCTTATAGAAGATATAATTTCTAGAGTAACTAAAGAAAACGATATTATCCTCGACTCCTTTGCAGGCAGCGCCACAACTGCTCACGCCGTCCTCAACATGAATAAAGCGGACGGTGGCAATCGTAAATTTATCTGTATTGAAATGATGGATTACGCAGATACAATTACCGCTGAGCGTGTAAAACGTGTTATTAATGGTTATAAGGCAGAAGAAGACAAGGAAGAATTGCTTTACGATGAAGAATTAAAGCCTTCTAATCTTAATAATGCACCGCAAATGCTGGCTGACGCTAAGGAAGTAAAAAAAGCTGCTAAAGAAAGTGGAGCATATGACAGCGTTGGCAATCCTAAAATAGTTGATAATCACCTGCAGGTTATCGGAAAGATAAAAGCAACAGAGGAAATCGTTGGAACAGGTGGCAACTTCAGCTACTACGAATTAGGCGAGCCTCTGCTTGTAGATGATAAGCTTAATGATGCTGTGAGCACCGAAAAAATCCGTGAATATATCTACTATATGGAAACCAAACAGGCGTTGCCGGAGGCAACTGCCGACGAACCGATGCTTTTAGGCGTGCATCATGGAGCAGCCTACTACTTTAACTACGAAAAAGACGCAAGCACTACGCTGAATGCTGCTTTCTTGAAGAGCATCAAGACGCAAGCGGAAGCCTATGTTATTTACGCTGATACCTGCATTATTTCAGACAACAAATTGCAGCAGTTCAATATTACCTTTAAAAAGATTCCGCGTGACATCGCAAGGCTGTGAGGGTGAAAACATGGAATTAAAAAATTACCAGAAAAAAGTTATAGCGGATTTGCAAAACTATCTGCACTCATTAAAGCAGAGCGCCAATCTTGCGGAAGCCTGGAAGAATTATTGGCAGACAAAGGATATTGCCGTAGGCAACGGCGCTGTCCCAGCTTATAAAGATAATATTCAGGGTGTGCCTGCTGTCTGCATGAAGGTTCCTACCGGCGGCGGCAAAACCTTTCTTGCCTGCAGTGCTATCAAGCATATTTTTGATTTTATGCCGGCAGAAAAGCCTAAGCTTGTAGTTTGGCTTGTGCCATCAGATCCTATTTTGGAGCAGACTTTAAAAAATTTGTCCAATCCGGACCATCCCTACAAGCAAGCTTTAGACAGAGATTTTGGCGGACGCGTGCAGGTGCTGAACAAAGCTATGCTGCTTAACGGTCAAGGCTTTTCGGAAGATTCGGTGCAGCATATCTTAACCATTTGTGTATTGAGCTTTGATTCCTTGCGCATTAATTCCGGACGCAGATATGACAGGAAAATTTATCAGGAAAACAGTAATCTGGCAGATTTTGCTGCCTTCTATAAAAATGATGAAGTTCTGCTGGAAGGTACTCCGGAAACAGCACTGATTCAGGTGTTGCGTCATTTGCGCCCTGTGACGATTGTTGACGAAAGCCATAATGCAACTTCTGCTTTGAGTGTAGAAATGCTCAATAATATCTATCCCTCGTTTATTTTAGAATTAACTGCCACACCTAAAAGTAACAGTAATGTTGTGTCGTATGTTGATGCAAGGGAACTGAAAAAGGAAAACATGGTAAAGCTTCCTGTTATAGTTTATAAACGTAACAGCCGTGAAAGCGTTATTGCCGATGCTATTCAGTTGCGTGGCAAGCTGGAGCAAAAGGCTTTGGAAGAGGAAGCAGTTACCGGCAATTACATACGTCCTATCGTACTTTTTCAGGCACAGCCAAGGAGCAACGATGATAACACTACCTTTGATAAAATAAAACATTTGCTTTTGGAAATTGGCATTCCGGAAGAAGAGATAGCTATCAAAACCAGTGAGAAAAATGATTTGAAAAATGTAGATTTGCTGAGCAAAGCTTGTGCAGTACGCTATATCATTACGGTTAATGCGCTGAAAGAGGGATGGGACTGTCCGTTTGCGTATATTTTGGCTTCGCTGGCAAACAAAACATCTGCTGTTGATGTAGAACAGATTTTAGGCCGTGTGCTGCGCCAGCCTTATACAAGACAGCATCAACATTTTTTACTGAACTCTTCTTATGTTTTGAGCTGTTCTAATGATTTCCGTAATACTTTGGACAGTATTGTTAAGGGTTTGAACGGTGCCGGTTTCAGCCGAAAGGATTACCGTGTAGGCGGGGAGGAAGAGGTTCCTGCAAAAGAGCAGCAGCCACAGCCTCAACTTCAGCAGGAGGAACTTTTCAACAACAATGAGAATGCTGTTGAGAACAACAATGATGATGATTTCACGGATATCACGCCGGAAAATATTAAGGAACAAATCGATAATACTGATGGGCAAAGTCAGTCTTTGACAGATATGGAAAACCAGGCAGAGCAGCAGACGCAGAAGTATACTGAAGAAACTTCCGGGGAAAATTTTATGGGAGGAACTGAAGCACAGATGCAGCACAGATTTAAAATCAGAACAGAAAATATTGAATCAGCTAAAGCTTTACGATTGCCTAAATTCTGTATCAAGGCAGATTTTGGCTTGTTTGATGATGGTGCATTTAACTATCTTGAACCGGAAAATTTACTGGAAGGCTTCCGCTTAACCGGACAAGATGCAAATGTTAATTTCAAATTAGCTTCTGGCGAAATGTATTCTGTTGATATTGCGCAAAGTGGTGAAGCGGTGCCGCAATATCGTATGGTTACAGACAGCGATAAGAAAAAATTGCGTGAATATCTGGACAGCCTGCCGCAGGAAAGACAAGTTGCTACCTGTATAGATGCTATTTGTGCCGTAATCAATCGCAAAAATGCTTATCGCAGCACGGACATCAGAGATTATGTGAAACGTGTAATAGATGGTTTGCATAGTGATGATTTGTTGGCAATGCTTACAGCTAAAGAAACATATGCGAAAAAGATTCAGGAAAAAATTGATAAGCTGGCTGCTGTTTATAAGCAGAAAAGATTCATGCAGCTTTTGGATGAAGGCGAAATTGAATGCTGTGAGCGTTACGAAGTGCCTGATTTTATAACACCGCTTGATTTTACTGATGCTTTGCCTAAATCGCTTTATGAAGCAGAAAAAAATGATATGAATGAGTACGAGCATAAGGTACTGGATGTTATTATCGGTCAAAGCAATATTGTATGGTGGCATAGGATTATAGAACGCCAAGGGTTCTGTATTAATGGTTTTATAAATCATTATCCGGATTTTCTTGTGTTAACGAAAAATGGCAAAGTGCTTTTGATTGAAGCAAAAGGAGATCATTTGGCGAACGATGATAGCGAAAACAAGCTGCTTTTAGGCCGAAAATGGCAGGAAGCTGCCGGTCGTGACTATCGTTATATGATGGTTTTCGAGAAAAAAGAATTCCAGCATGATGGGGCTTATACGCTGGACGAATTTGCAGAAGTAATTAAAAAGTTGTAGCTCATTGCAATCTGAGCGCAGCAAGCGAAAGCGTGCTGCGCTTTTTTGCTGTTGGGAGGCGCTGGAGCAACGTACAAAATTAAATAAACAAAAATTCTTTTCCCATGAATACGTAAAGTGTGATAAAATAGAATGGATAAACTATGACTACGAGGTGAAGCGAATTGGTAAAGGTAATTGCTATTGCCAACCAGAAGGGTGGTGTTGGCAAGACTACTACGGCGGTAAATCTGGCTGCGTGCCTGGCGGCGCTGGAACGCAAGGTACTTTTGATTGACAGTGATCCGCAGGGAAATGCTACCAGCGGCTTTGGCTTTGATAAACGTGATATTAAGCAATGCATTTATGATGCGATTATCAGTGAAGTACCCATGCAGGATGTAATTAAGCACACAGTCTATAAAGGACTGGACCTGGTGCCTGCTACTATCCAGCTTGCCGGTGCGGAAATAGAGCTTGTTTCGCTGATGAACCGTGAAGGACGTTTGAAAAACTCTCTGGAAAGAGTAAAGCATAATTATGATTACGTTATTATTGATTGTCCGCCGTCTTTAGGCCTGCTGACAATCAACGGCCTGACAGCTGCCAGCTCGGTAATGATTCCGATTCAGTGCGAATTTTATGCGCTGGAGGGTGTTACTATGCTGATGAATACGATTCAGCTGGTACAGCGTAACCTGAATCCGGCTTTGAAGCTGGAGGGTGTGCTGATGACTATGTATGACAGCAGAACGAATCTGTCGCAGGATGTTGTGAATGAGGTACAGAAGTACTTCAAAACAAAAATGTATCAGACGATTATTCCGCGAAACGTGCGCCTGAGTGAAGCACCCAGCCACGGACAGCCGGTTATCGACTACGACAGCAAATCTAAGGGTGCGCAGGTGTATACGGACTTTGCGCGTGAGGTGATTGAGGATGAGTAAGAAGGGCGGCTTAGGCAAGGGTCTGGGCGCAATTTTTGGCGAAAATACCAGTCCTGCCGTAGAAAAGGTGCAGGAACCCGCAAGTGCTGCACAGGAGCTGCTTATTAAAAATATCGCAGCGAATCCGTATCAGCCGCGCTGCAACTTTGATGAGGAAAAGCTGCAGGAGCTGGCTGCTTCTATTAAGGAGTTTGGTGTTGTTCAGCCGGTAGTGGTGCGCAAAAAGGGCAGAAGCTACGAGCTGGTGGCAGGCGAACGCCGTCTGCGTGCCGCAGGCTTGGCCGGACTGACCAAGGTGCCGGCTATCGTTAAGGATTATGACGATGCCAAGATGATGGAAATCGCACTGATTGAAAATATTCAGCGCCATGACCTGAACCCGATTGAAGAAGCGCAGGGCTTGCGCCGCCTGATGCAGGAATTTAAGCTGACGCAGGAGCAGACTGCCGAAAAGGTAGGCCGTAGCCGCAGCGCAGTAACTAATATCCTGCGTCTTCTGAACCTGCCGGAGCAGGTACAGAAGCAGATTATCAACGGCGTGCTGACGATGGGCCAAGCCAAGCAGCTTTTGGGATTGCCGAAGCCGGAGCAGATGTGCGAGGTGGCGGAGGCTATTATTGCCAATGGCTGGAGCTCACGTATGACCGAAGAGGTTGTGCGTAAGCTGAAGGAAGGCAAGAAGCTGAAGATTGTCCGTGAGCTTATCGAGGAAGAAGCTAAAAATAAGGATAATAAAGAAAAGAAACCTAAGCGTGAGCCTACCGAGAATGATATTTTCTGCCATGACTTTGAACAGCGTCTGGTAGAGTTTTTGGGTACTAAGGTTAAGGTTGTGCCTAAGTTGGATGAGCAGGGACGCCAGGGTGGTACTATTCACATTGAATATTATTCCGCTGAGGACCTGGAGCGCATTTATGAGGTGCTGCAGCAGGGACGCCATGAGGAAAAACCGCTTAACGGCGAGCCTAAGCGTTTGAATGTGTGATTTCGGAGTTTTACGCTAAGATAAGAATACCGGTCGTATATGTGCCGGCGGTAATTTAGATAAGCTTTGGTATGAGGGGGCTTTTATTGATGGAACAGGCCAATCTTTTGGTTAATACACATTCGGCAGCAATTATTATTGTGCTGCTGCTTATTGTGTTGGTGGCGTTGGGTATGTGCTTCAGTCTGCAGGGCAGATTGAATAAGCTGCAAAAAAAATATGACTTCTTTACTCAGGGCAAGGAAGCCAACATTGATGTCGTACTGACAGATACGCTGCAGGAGCTGCGTGCTGTACAGAATGAGCTGGCAGCTCTGCAGGATGAGCATCAGAAGCTGCATGCACAGGTACAGAACTGCCTGCAGAATATTAAGATTGTGCGTTACGATGCCTTTGACGCTATGGGCGGTGAAATGAGCTATTCGCTGCTGCTTACGGATGCGAATAATAAGGGTATTATTATGACCAGCATTTACGGCAGAGAGGAAAGCCGCTGCTTTGCTAAGGATATTGATAACGGTAAGTCCAGCTATCCGCTGGCAGAGGAAGAGCAAAGACTCTTGTAATTTAAATAGTGATAGTGTAAGAAAAATCCCGACAGGCTGCTGTCGGGATTTTTTGCTTTCAATTTTACAATTTAAGTATGGGTTTTTAAGCGCCCTCAAACAGCCTCAGCAGAATAAACATGCTCTCGCCGAAGCAGAGGTAGCGCACCCAGGTGCGGGGATAGACAAAGCCTTCCTCGTCCTCGTCATAGGCACCGCTGATACGGGCGTGAATAGCGAGCGATTCCAGTGCTGCAATCACAAGCAGCAGAAAACCCGGGGTCCAGGTATTGTCGTGCAGCATCAGCCAGATGCAGTATAACAGGAAGAATACATCCAGCAGAAAGTAAATTATAAAAGTGGTGGCACTGCCGTCGATAATAATGACCTGCTTGCGGCCGGGGTTGGCGCGGCGTTCATCTAAGATTCGGGAAAAGCGTTGCAGCAGATAGGCTATTCTGCGGGAATGAATGAAATGAAACATGCGCACGCACAAGAAAAATAAAGCAATAAAGTTCATAAATACCTCTCATTCTATAAATAGTCTTGCCTGCATTTGTAAAGACAAGTAATTCTTATGCATTATATTATACACTATCTGCAGGCAGAGTGCTATAAAGGCAGCAAGAATACACAAAAGCTACAAAGTTTGTTTGGAAAACACAAA
>ULYL01039529.1_pt1 | contig 16859 bp, 16 predicted proteins | sample 1962211 | NCBI WGS metagenome assembly ULYL01 (sample SAMEA4835864, study PRJEB28245) | human gut metagenome | biome: gut microbiome; material: fecal sample | place: Denmark | collected 2008
TATATGTTAAAAGGTAAATGATTTGATGCGTTTGCCCTGAAATAACTATAATAAGTCCGTTCAAAGCCTTTGAACGCACATTCAAAGCCTTTGAACGAACATTACAAAGCGCGGAACAGAACTTTATTTGCGGTTCGCAGATTTTAGTTGTGTGGTTTAACGATTTTTGTTGACCCCTATAAGTGTTATTGATAATATGAGTTGACTCAGTTATTACTAATTTATAATTCACGTTGACTTACTTTAATAATATTACTTCCCTTTTTGTATAAATGCTTGCTTTCTCTCCTTATAATAACTCCGATTTTAGTGATCCAAGGTATAAACGCGAAGCCGCTTACGCGCCGGAAGTGCGAGGAAGGTTGTTGTGAAGTAAATCGTCTTAATTGATAAATCGATATGAAAAGAGTGAGGGTGCGTCATCAGTCAATGACGCACCCTCGTTTCTTTTATGCAAAAATATTACTTGTTCAGGTGTGGATAGGAAATCCTGGTGTGGTAGATGGATTTCAGTCGTTCGATGAGTACAGACTTGGCCAAGGCTATGTCGCGGAAGGTGATAGGGCACTCCCTGAAGAAACCGCCTGCTACCTGACTGTCTATCAACTTGTTGGTGAGCGTGCTGATACTCTCCTCTGTGTATTCATTGAGTGAGCGCGAAGCTGCCTCCACGGTGTCTGCCATCATCAGGATGGCCTGCTCGCGGGTGAAGGGGTTAGGACCAGGATACTGGAACATCTCCTTGTCCACCTGCTCGTCGGGGTGCTCGTTACAATAATTAATATAGAAATACTTGGTGAGTCCTGTGCCGTGGTGGGTAGAGATGAAATCCTTGATGATGCCTGGCAGATTGAATTTCTCGGCAAGCTTCAGTCCTTCCGTAACGTGGCTGATGATGATTTGTGCGCTCTCCAGGTCGGAGAGTTGGTCGTGAGGATTGACACCAGCTTGGTTTTCGGTAAAGAATACCGGATTGGTCATCTTGCCGATGTCATGATAGAGCGCACCGGTACGTACCAGCAGACTGTTGGCATGAATACGGTTGGCAATTTCGGCAGCCAGGTTTCCCACGGTGATGGAATGCTGGAAGGTGCCAGGAGCTATCTCGCTCAGGTTTCGGAGCAGTCCCTTGTTGGTGTTGGAAAGCTCGAAGAGTGTCACGTTGGAGATGAATCCAAACATCTTCTCGATGAGGTACATCATCGGGTAGGAGAGCAGCAGGAAGATGCCGTTGATGATAAAATAGGTGTACATGCTCGGGTCGATGTTGAACACCTGGTTGTCCTGCATGAGCTGAAGTGCTAAGTAGACGATGCAACTCGATATGGTGACGAGTATGGCTGTGATGAATATCTGCGACCGCTTGGACAGTTCGCGGAGCGAGTAGATGGCCACCAGTCCCGATGCTAACTGCACGATGATGAACTCGTACTGATACTTTACTGCTGCGGCACAGATAAGAATCATCGTGACATGGGTGATGAATGCCGTTCGGGAATCCATAAACACCCTGACGAAGATAGCAGCCATGGCAAAGGGAATGATATAGACCGAGAAGAAGTTGTGTTTCATCATCATCGACACGAGGATAGGGAAGAGGGTGATCATCGTGTAGAGCATGGTGATGCTTCGTGGCTTCTCGAAGTAGTCTTTGCGGAAGAGCGTGAGGTAGGAGGTGAACATCATGACGAGTATCAGCACGAAGAGAATCTGGCCGATGAAGGTGGTCATGATTTCGTCTTGAGTGGAGCTTCTGCGCTTCATCTCCTTATCGAAAGAGTTGAGCACACGGCAAGTGTAGTCGTTGACGATTTCTCCACGGTCGATGATTTTCTGTCCGCTCATCACCATGCCACTTGCCAAAGGAATGCTGCTCAGCAGATCGTTTTTCTCGGCATCGCTCTTCTCTTTATCGTACACGATATTGGCCTCTATATAGTTGTTGAGGTTGCACCGTGAGAGGATGGCTCGCTGGGCTGCGAGTTTCTCGTTGGCAAAGATGTGCTCGTAGGCGGCTATGGTGGAGTAGAAACTGCTCACCTTGAGACTCTTGGCATTTTTACCACTCACGAATCGTATCATGCTGGTGGAGTCCTTGAAGATGTTGTTGTATTCGTTGGTGTTGATGATGCCCATCTGGTATATTTCCTGCATCTGTTTTGCCACGATGCCCACATATTCTTTGGGCAGACCGTTGATGCCCTGCTCGTAGTCGTGCAGGAATCGCTCCACCTGCTTTTTCTCGATAAGCGGGTTGAGACTGTAGTAAGGCTGGAAGTGCTTGAGCAGGGAATCCTGTTCGTGCTTGATGGCCTCGTCTGTTTTGTAGATAGGGAAGTCGAACTTGGCAATGACCGATCCATACATCCATGGCTTTCCTACATCGTAGCGATACATTCTGCCCTCGTTGCGTGGCAGGAACCACACGATGATGGCTACGGTGATACATACGAGTACGGTCTTGGTGGCGAGATTTCGCCAGTAATTCTCTTCTGTGTTGTTGAATATGCTCATTTTATACCACTATTTTTAGATTACTCTGCGAAAATACGAAAAAAAACTGCTAAAATCGCAAAAAAAAGTGTAATTTTGCAGAAAATTTAAAAAATAGCTATTTTCAGACATGACTGATAGAAAAGTAAGAGTGCGTTTTGCCCCCAGTCCTACGGGTGCATTGCACATTGGCGGTGTTCGTACTGCCTTATATAATTATTTGTTTGCTCGCCAGCATGGTGGTGAGCTTGTGTTCCGTATTGAGGATACTGACTCACATCGTTTTGTGCCAGGAGCTGAGGAGTATATCCTGGAGTCATTCAAATGGCTCGGTATCAAGTTTGACGAGGGTGTAAGCTTTGGTGGCGAGCATGGTCCTTACCGCCAGAGTGAGCGTCGCGACATCTATAAGAAATATGTGCAGCAGTTGCTCGATGCGGGTAAGGCTTATATCGCTTTCGATACTCCCGAGGAGCTTGAGGCAAAGCGTGCCGAGATACAGAACTTCCAGTATGATGCCCATACCCGTATGCAGATGCGCAACTCGCTCACTCTTTCCAAGGAGGAGGTTGACCAGCTCATTGCAGACGGCAAGCAGTATACTGTGCGCTTCAAGATTGAGCCCGGGGAGGAGATTCATGTCAACGATATGATACGAGGAGACGTGAAGGTGATGAGTGATATCTTGGACGACAAGGTGCTCTATAAGAGCGCCGACGAGTTGCCAACATATCATCTTGCCAACATCGTGGACGACCATCTGATGGAGATTTCCCACGTGATTCGTGGTGAGGAGTGGCTGCCAAGTGCTCCCTTGCATGTGTTGCTCTATAAGGCTTTTGGCTGGGAAGACACTATGCCACGTTTTGCCCATCTTCCTTTGTTGCTCAAGCCAGAGGGTAAGGGTAAACTGAGCAAGCGTGATGGCGACCGTCTGGGTTTCCCTGTGTTCCCATTGGAGTGGCACGATCCCAAGACCGGCGAGGTGTCATCAGGCTATCGCGAGAGTGGTTACTTCCCCGAGGCAGTGGTCAACTTCCTGGCTCTGTTGGGATGGAATCCTGGTACAGAACAGGAAATCTTCTCGCTCGATGAGTTGGTGAAGGCTTTCGATATCTCACGTTGCTCGAAGGCTGGCGCCAAGTTTGACTTCAAGAAGGGTATTTGGTTCAACCATGAGTATATACTGATGAAGAGCGATGACGAAATAGCCAATCTCTTTGCCCCTATCGTTGCCAACAATGGTGTGGAGGAAACGATGGATCGTGTGAAGCAGGTGGTGCACATGATGAAGGACCGTGTGAACTTCGTCTATGAGTTGTGGCCTCTTTGCTCTTTCTTCTTTATTCCACCAACCGAGTACGATGCCAAGACAGCCAAGAAGCGCTGGAAGGAGTATTCGGCTCAGCAGATGACCGAGCTTGCAGAGGTGCTTGAAGGTATCGAAGATTTCTCTATCGAGGGACAGGAGCCTGTCGTGATGAAATGGGTAGAGGACAAGGGCTATAAGCTTGGCGACGTGATGAACGCATTCCGTCTCACACTCGTTGGCGAGGGCAAGGGCCCAGGCATGTTCGACATCTCAGCCTTCCTTGGCAAGGAGGAAACCCTGAAGCGCTTGCGCAAGGCCATCGAAGTGTTAGGATAAAGTGTCAATCAAACTTCCGGTATCATGATTTACAACGTAGTCATTTATTTGGTCCTCTGGGGCATAGCCATTGCGAGCCTTTTCGACCATAAAGTGCGCAAGATGTGGCGTGGCGAGCGTGAAGCATTCAGACTGCTCAAGCAGAAGGTAGATCCTACTGCTCAGTATGTGTGGTTTCATGCAGCCTCGCTCGGCGAGTTCGAGCAGGGGCGTCCCCTCATGGAACGTATTCGCAGGGATTTCCCTCAGTACAAGATATTGCTTACCTTCTATTCGCCATCGGGCTATGAGGTGCGCAAGAACTACGAGGGAGCCGACATTATCTGTTATATGCCGGTGGATACTCGATTGAATGCCATCCGTTTCCTGCGTCTGGTGCGCCCGGTGATGGCTTTCTTCATCAAGTATGAATTCTGGTCAAACTTCCTTCACATTCTGAAGCATCGCAATATTCCTACCTACAGTGTGAGCAGCATCTTCCGCGAGGACCAGGTGTTCTTCAAGTGGTATGGCAGGAGCTATGCCGGAGTACTGAAGTGCTTCACCCGTTTCTTCGTGCAGAATGAGGAAAGCAAGCGCCTGCTCGAAAGTATTGGCATAACTGCTGTCGACGTGGTGGGAGATACCCGTTTTGACCGTGTGCTCCAGATCAAGGAGGCTGCCAAGCAGTTGCCTATATGTGATGCTTTCCGCAAGGGACACGTTGCAAAGGCTTTGGCTGCTGGAGAAATCCCTGCTAAAGAGGACTATAAGGTTTTTGTGGCAGGCAGTTCCTGGCCACCTGATGAGGAGATATTCATTCCGTTCTTCAATGAGCATAAGGACTGGCGTCTGCTGATAGCTCCTCATGTCATAGGCGAGGATCATCTGCGCCAGATTCTTTCTCTGATAAAGGACAAAAAGGTGGTGCGCTACACACAGACCACTCCCGAGGAAGCAGCTCAGGCTGACGTGTTGATCATCGACTGTTTCGGATTGCTGAGCAGCATGTACCATTATGGTGATGTGGCTTATGTAGGTGGAGGCTTCGGCGTTGGTATTCATAATACTTTGGAGGCTGCGGTATGGAATATGCCTGTCATCTTCGGTCCAAACAACAAGAAATTCCAGGAAGCTCAGGGCTTGCTCAAGTCGGGCGGCGGTTTCGAGATTCAGAATTATGAGAGTTTCGAGGGCTTGATGAATTCAATGATGAATGATGAGGCTTTCCTGAAGCAGGCAGGCGACAAGGCTGGTGCTTTCGTAGCGAGTCTTTCGGGTGCTACCGATAAGGTACTTTCTAAGGTGGAGTTGTAAAAACATCGGTAAAGGGTAATCGTATGGGGATGGATAAGCATAGAAAAAGATTATGGACATTTGTCGGCTTGCTATCTCTTGTTTGTTTACTTTACCCGATAGGTACTGCGCTGACTCCCGTTGTCCTCATCGTTGATGGCATCGTTGGAGTGGCTTATGGTAAGAAATTGAATGAGCGTAGGTATTTAGCGTTCTTCACCTATGTGTTGCTTCTTGGCGTGCTGAGCCTTCCTTTATTCTTGCTTTTCTGCTGTTATGGCTTGAAGCAGTTTACTTGAAAAATTTCTTAGGGATTTGTTCTTTTCTCAAAGAAACATCATACTTTTCACAAAGCAGTATTTTTGTAATTACGGTTGCAAAAGTACTGCTTTTTTCTGTAACCACCAAATTTCAGTGTGCGCGAAGGGGCAGCCGTGCGTTTCATATGGTCGCCTCTCTGTAAGAAAAAAGATGGTATTCGCTGACGCTGACACTGACAGTCCAATTTTCCGCAGGGTAAAAAGGGTAAGGGTAGAAGTTTATATTTATATATATAATATTATATATATAAATATAAAAAATAATTAACACTCTTTTACTCTCTTGGATAAGGCTCGGAAAATTGGACTGTCAGCGTCAGCGTCAGCGGTTTGTCTTTTGTTTGTATGATGGAAAGTGCTTGAAGTATGGCGGTAAGTCGTAAAAAATAAATACTTACCACAATATTTTCTTGTTTTATTCAAATAAAAGTCTTATCTTTGTGCCGTCAAAAAGTGGTGTCATACCACGCAAAAGTCATAGTTGATTATAGGAGAAAAAACGTATGAAACAGTTATTAAAATTATCAATCTTACTCTGCTTGTCGTCCCTTGCGTTCTGTGCGTGCGACAAGAATGATGGTGATGATGACAGGGGATGTGTTTACCCAAATCCATCTCAGCCATCGGAGTCTATTTACAATTATACAGGGGAAGTGGAATTTGTAGTGGATGCACCACAAATTAAAGAGAAAATAGAGCAAGACTTGACGGAAAATCCTCCTTTCGGTGGGGCTAAAAAGTATCAAATTCTTGTGAGAAAAGTTTCTTCAGCTCTTGCTGCAACGTATACATTAAATGTGGAGGACACCAAGGATGAGACTTCTTTTTTCAGCTATCGTATGAGTTTGGTGGATCGTGCTGAATGGAAAGAAAATTATAAGTTGTTTCCTGTGGGCTCTGGAATTTCTGGTAGTTGGTATAAGTGGGATATAGTGCCTATTGCCACTGGGGATGGCAAGGCAATCGCAACATACGATGTGTTTATAAAGCAAGATATTCCTGCTTCCTTGGTTGGCAGTAAAATGTATTTTTGTGAGGACCTCACGGAGAAATGTCGCCAGAAGTTCCCTCAAGACGACATCCATGCCGTGGTTCGTCGTTTGGTTCTTTCGTATGTCAAGGGAGGAGATGTTGTCAAGGATTAGTGCTTGTATAACCTCTTTTTATATTATGGCAGGGATGCTTTTTACAGCATCCCTGTCATATACAGCGGCAAATAGGTGATTCCATCTTCAATTTTTAAGTCAGCCGTATGGATGACGTAAGGGGTGGATAGATAATTTCCGTATTTGGCGATACACTTCTTGAGAGAGGTCAACGTGTATCTGTTGGTTGATTTCACTTCGATAGGTGAAATGTTGTGCTTCGTGGTGATAGTGTCCTTGGCTATGAGGAAATCAATCTCCATTCTGTCCTCTGCCTCCTTGCTGTATTTGGAGAAGAAGAATAGGTTATGCCCAGCCGAACGCAACATTTGGGCGACGATGTTCTCTATAACCATGCCACTATTGAACTCCAACTTGTCAGTGAGAAGTTTGTTGTAAAGGCTTTCTGATACGATGGCTTTCTCGTTGAAAGCATGGCTAATGAGCAGCCCTGTGTCAGACATATAACATTTGAGAGTTGTGTCGTCGGTGTTCATGCCCAAACCTATGTTTGGCTCGGTCGTATTGTAAGCCATGTTTACAATCATGGCGTCACTTAACCAAAAGAAAGCGGTTTCATAATCCCTCATTCTTGCCCCTTCGGTCAGTGCCTTCAACATAAATTTCTTCTCATGCTTTTGGAGTTGAGAAGGGATGGTATCGAAAATCTTGGTTACTTTCGATACATGGGTAGATGCATATTTCTGTATGTCATTGCGGTAGAGGGTCAGTATCTGTCGCTTCACATGGTCAACTTTGTTGAAATCTCGTGTTTCCACGAATTTTGCCACGGCTTGTGGCATACCACCGACGATAAGATATTGCCTGAAATAGTTCATTGCCTTGCGGTGCATCATTTGCCCCATCTCGTGCTTTTTCTCAAAGTTCATGCAGATAAGAGGCATGAGTGTTTCATTGCCAAGAGCCCAAAGAAACTCTTCGAAGTCCATAGGATACATGAGAATTTCATCTTCTTCGGATGGAATCATGATGTTTTCCACATTCTTCTTGATAGAGACGAGCGAACCTGTTTCGATGTAATCATACCTTCCGTCTTCTACCAAATATTTGATGGCTGTGCGTGCACGAGGGAAAAGTTGAACCTCATCAAAGATGATGATAGACTCTCGTGGATAAAGTGGGGTGTTGGTATAACTGCTTAGATACATGAAGAATGTATCCAAGTCGTCCAAATAATCTTCGAATAATGCTTTGATGTTGGAACTTACTTTGTTGAAATCCAAAAGAATGTAGCTTTTGTATTCTTTCTGGGCAAATTCTTTCACTATATAGCTCTTGCCGACACGTCGAACACCGTTGATAAGAACTGCACTTTCTCCATGCTGTTCTTCTTTCCATTTTAAGAGTTGTTCATATACTTTTCGTCTCATAATTTCACCTAACTTAGATTATTGTTCGCTCAAAAAATACACCTAACTTAGATTATTATTTGTAAAAATACACACCTAACTTAGATTAATTTTGCTGCAAATATACACCTAACTTAGATTATTACCAAATATTTCGGTGATTTTTAGGCAGAATTAACATCCACAAGGGTCTATTATCGTACTTTTCAAATAACCAAAAAGGATAGCTTCTGTGCTGAGGCTATCCTTCTATATGTTTTTTGTGATTGTCGCTTTACTTGATGATGCGATAATAATCTTCCTTGCGAGGCTTTACGGTGTGAGGGTGAGCGGAAGCATAGCCGAGGGCTAAGGCACCGATGCCCATCAGTCCCTCGGGCAGGTTCCATTCCTTCATCAACTGCTTGCCTTCCTCGCTGGCAAACATCGCGTCCTCGCGGTTTATCCAGCAAGAAGCAAGCCCGATGGAGTGGGCGGCAAGCATCATGTTGCCAAGGATGAGGCTTCCGTCTTTCACGCTGTTCACCTCGTCGCAGGGTGCCAGAACGATGACGATGGTTGGCGCGCCATAGTAGGGGTCGCTCTCCACTCCCATCACCTCTGCGTTCATCCTGCGCAGTTGGGCGCATGTTTCCGTGTTCTGTACGGCAACGATAAATGGCTTCTGGGTGCCATGTCCTGTTGCGGCCCAAGTGCCAGCCTCCAATACTGTCTTCAACTCCTCGTCGGTTATCTGATCAGCCTTGAACCGGCGAATGCTTCTTCTCTCTTTGATAGCTTTTAAAACATCATTTTCCATATTGATTTGATTTTAGAAAGAACTTTCCGTTTATATATGTTTCTGTTTCTAACATTATGCGGGGCAACCGCTCAAGTCTTCTTCGTCCATGTACTGACTCAGAACACGTGCGATGCGAATCAGTCCCTGCATTAAGGTCTGACGTGGACACGCGATATTGAGGCGCAAGTAACCTTGTCCTGCCTTTCTGCCATACATCGTTCCGCTGTTGACGAATACCTTACCGTCGTTCATTAGTTTCTCGTAAGCTTCGTCGCTTGACAGCTCGAATGGCAGTATGTCGAGCCATACAAGGTAGGTTCCCTCCAGTCGGGTAACGCGAACCTGTGGCAACTCTGTATTGAAGAACTCTTTCACTGCCTGGTAATTTTCGTAAAGGTATTGATTGAGTTCGTCGAGCCATTCCTCTCCCTCGTTATAGGCTGCCTGGAGGGCTATCACGCCAAATGGATTGACATCGCAAACCTCATTGATATTAATGGCTCGGTCGATGCGGCGGCGCAAAGAGGCATCTGGACAGATGATGTTGGCAATCTGCAGACCGGCGATATTGAACGCCTTGGTTGGTGAGTTCAGAACCACGCAGTTGTCACGGCAAGCCTCGTTGATGCTGGCGAATGGGGTGTACTGATAGCCTGGCATGATGAGTTCGCAGTGTATTTCGTCGGCGATAACCTTTACACCATGCTTTTGGCAGATGTTGTTCATGTGTTCCAGTTCCTCTTTCTTCCAAACACGTCCTGCCGGATTGTGAGGGTTGCAGAGGATGAAAGCAGTCGTCTTTTCATCAGCACATTTGCGCTCAAAATCCTCGAAATCTATCTCGTAAGTGCAGTTTCCCACACGTCTCAACTCATTTTCTACTACTTCGCAACCGCTGTTCTTGATGCAAGAGAAGAAGCAGTTGTACACTGGAGTTTGTACCAAAACCTTCTCGCCCGGCATGCAGATGGCTTTCAGACAGCAAGAGATGGCTGGTACTACGCCTGATGTGTAGAGAATCCAGTCTTTCTGTATGTTCCACTGATGGCGACGCGAGAACCAGCTGATGATAGCCTCGTAGTAAGAATCGGAAACAAGGGTGTAACCGAAGATGCCGTGAGCCACACGTTTCTGCAGGGCTTCGATGACGCAAGGGGCTGTCTGGAAATCCATATCCGCCACCCACATGGGTATTACGCCTTCTTCTTTCACCAAGTCCCATTTGTAGGAGTTGGTGCCACGGCGGTCTATAATTTCATCAAAATTGTATTTCATAATTCAGTTTTCTTCCTTTTTACTTTGACTTGTCAATGATTTCGCATGCTTCTTTGGGTGCTTTGGCGAATTCTGTATAGGTGATGCTTCCTATTCCGTCTGCTTCTATTCTGCCCGAGATGGGGTTCTTGATATTGGTAATAGCCCCTTTAATGTGTGCATTGATGTTGGAACAGTCCTCAAAGGCACGGTCGCATCCTGGGTCGAAGGTGCAATCCTCCAATGTCACATGGTCCATGTAGCAGAGTGGTTGCTCTCCACTGATATGACAACGCACCAACTTGATGTTCTTGCTGTGCCAGGCAAGGTATTCGCCGTTGAGTTCTGAGTCATAAACCGTCACATTCTCACATTCCCAGAAACTGTCCTTGGTTGTGATATGTGCGTGGTGTACCTCTACGTTGTGGCAGTATTGGAATACATATTTGGAGTCGCTTTCCAAGCCGTCTACAAAGATGTTCTTAGAGAACATGAAAGGGTAGGTGCCATCGTGCAACTTAACGTTTTTCAGTTTCAGACTGTCTACCTTCCAGAAAGTCTCGTCGGCATCATTGATGGATACGTTCTCTAACTCGAGATTCCTCATTTCGCGAAAGAACTTGGGGCCGTCAATGGTACAGTCTTTCATCACCATATTGTCGGAATACCATATTGCCGAACGGCTCTCGGGTGCGAAATAGCAGTTGGTGATAAGTGATCCGTTTACATGCCACCATGGATATTTGCCATAGAACTTGGAGTTGTGGCACTCTATATTGCTGCAACACTTGATGCCCGATTCGCCATCTGTAATCGTAATATCTTCCAAACGAACGTCGTGTGCGCCAAAGAGCGGACGCTCGCCTCCGAAAGTCTTGTTTTCTATCTTTTTCATTTTTTTCTATACCTTATTATATATATATGCTATTATCTGTCAGGAAAGAAATCTTTTCCATTTCGGTTGCAAAGTTACAAAAATAATGCCAAAATGTGATTATCATTTTTACGGAAAGATGTAACTTTATTGCTTATAAGTGGTGACGGTGACAGTGACAGTTAGAAAATCCGCACGTATATGCTCTGATATTATAGAAGATATATTTTGAAGAAATATTTTGCAAAACTCTTGGAAAATAGGAAATGAAAACGTATCTTTGCCTTATCAAAATTAAAATACAAAAATATGCCAGAGATAAGTCATTTTTATGGGATAGTTATTTATATGTATGTGAGTGAGCATAATCCGCCACATTTCCATGTGTGGTACAATGATTACAAAGCAATTGTTACCATAGAGGAAGGTATCGTCAAAGGTTCGATTCCCAGAAGAGCCTTGACCCTTGTGTATGAGTGGTTGGACTTGCACAAACGAGAGTTGATGGAGAATTGGGAACTCTTACGAGAGTTCAAGTCTCCTAATAAAATTAAACCTTTGGAATAACATGGATGATATTTTGACGATAAAGAGTGCAAGCTATGTCGGCGATTATAGTATAGTTGCTGAGTTTAGCAATGGTGAGACAAGATTGCTTGATTTTAGCGAACTTGTTACATCGGGTAGGGGTATGCTTAAAATGTTGGCAGATAAAGAGTATTTTCGTCATTTTACCCTTGACCCATTTACGATCGATTGGAATAATGAAATCGGTTTTGAACCAGAATATCTTTATGCGATGAGCAAGCCTCTTCCGAAATATTATGCTGATAATGTAAAGCATGATATGGTGGCGGAAGAAGTACATCGTGGCTAAAGGTAGATAAAATGAAAAGGCTGAATTGCAAGAATTAGACTCTCACAATTCAGCCTTTATTTTATCTTATAATCTTTCTACGAGAGAAGAATTACAAGTTTGGATTCATCTCTTTCCACTCATCTACTGCAGGAACGATGCCCAACTCAACGATCTCGTCGCGCATCTTGCAGAGGTGCTCGTAAGACTTGTTCAAGGCAGCAATCTCCTCCGCAGTACCTGTAGGCTCTGTGAAATGAACACCAGTCTTGTCGATAGTAGTAGGCATTGCCATCATTACGTTCTTGAAGCCGAGCTTATCATGATTTACATAGCAACCTGCAGGCAATGTGAACTTCTCACCACCCATAGCAGCCTCGATCATCTTAACTGCGTTGTAAGCTGGGCTCTGGAATGAAGAACGGCCGCGGAGCTTGATGATGTTAGAACCACCCTGTACTGTGTGGTGCTTGATCTCTTCCCAGCGCTCAGCTGAAAGACCCATCTCTGACAATGGCTTGCCGTCTACCTTTACCTGAGAAGCAAATACTGCCATCTGCTCACCGTGACCACCATAAGTGTGTGCACCTGTTACCTTATCCTGCTGTACACCGAACTCGAGAGCCAAAGCCTGCTGCAGACGAGTAGAATCGAGGGCTGCGAGAGATGTGAGCTGGTTTGGTTTCAAACCAGAGTGGATAAGTGCAGTGAGGGCTGTTACGTCAGCAGGGTTGAAGATAACAACAACGTGCTCTACGTCTGGACAGAACTTCTTGATGTTGTCACCGAATTCAGCAGCGATCTTGCAGTTGCCCTTCAAAAGATCCTCACGGGTCATACCTTCCTTACGAGGAGCACCACCAGAAGAAATGATATATTTGGCACCAGTGAAAGCCTCCTCAGGATTTACTGTATAAGTTACGTTAACGCCTGGAAATGCGCACTGCTGGATTTCGTCGAAAACACCATGAACACCTGGCTCATAGATGTCATAAAGACAAATGTTGGGAGTGAGACCGAGCATCAAAGCGCTCTGTACCATGTTAGAACCAATCATACCGCCGGCACCGACGATCAAAAGCTTGTCATTACTTAAAAATTCCATAACTACAATATATTTTAAATTGTTTATAATTTCTGTTGAAAAGTTTTGACTGAACCTTCAGCGCTCCTTCTGAGTGCTTTTTTCTTTTTCGACCGCAAAATTACTAAAAAGTAATGTAAATCGTGCAATATTTTTCGCTTAAATTTGTGATTAATTCTTAAAATGTTTATCTTTGTAATCTCTATTTAGCAATTAAGGATATGGTAGGTGTGATAAAACAAAGATTAGATAGTCTGAGAGAAGTGATGAAGCGTGAAAAATTGGCGGCTTTTATCTTCCCCAGTACTGGTGCCCATCAGAGTGAATATGTGGCTCCTCATTGGCAGGGCCGTGAGTGGATATCGGGCTTTAATGGTTCGGCTGGTATTGCTGTAGTTACTCTTACGAAGGCTGCGTTGTGGACGGATTCGCGCTATTTCTTAGCTGCAGAACAGCAGTTGAAAGGCACTGAATATCAACTGATGAAACAGCGGGTGGAAGGTACGCCTACTATAGCTCAGTGGTTGGGAGAGCAGTTGGCTGAGGTTGATTCTCCTGAGGTGGGACTCGATGGAATGGTTAACTCCTATCATGAGACGCAGGCGCTGGTTGCCGAACTTCGCCAGAAGGGAGGTATCACTGTGCGTACCAATTTTGATCCGTTAGACATTATCTGGAAAGATCGTCCGTCTATTCCTGATTTTCCTGTTGAGATTCAACCTCTGGAATATGCAGGTGAGACTTTGCTGTCTAAGCTCTCGCGTATTCGTAAGGCTCTTCGTGTGCTGCATGCAGATGGTATGCTCGTGTCGGCTCTCGATGATATAGCCTGGACACTCAACCTTCGTGGTACGGATGTTCATTGTGTGCCGGTCTTTGTGAGTTATTTGCTGATCTCTTCCAATAAGGTTTCTCTTTTTGTGGACGAGCGAAAACTTACACCGCAGGTGACGGCTTATCTTGCCGAGAATGGTGTCTCCCTATATAAATATAATAAGGTGGAAGATGAACTGAGGACTTACTCGGAATATAATATCTTGCTTGATGGTGACGAAACAAGCTATCGGCTGTGGAAGGCTGTGAAATGTCAGGAGATTGTGTCTTCGGCTTCGCCTATTCCTGTTATGAAGGCTGTAAAGAACGAAACCGAGGTGAAGGGATTCCGGCGGGCTATGTTGCGGGATGGAATAGCAGTGGTGAAGTTCCTGCGTTGGTTGAAGCCGGCGGTAGAGATGGGTGGACAAACAGAAATGTCTGTTGATCGCAAGTTGACATCCCTTCGTTCGGAACAACCTCTTTTTCGTGATATTTCCTTCGATACCATTGCCGGTTATCAGGAACATGGTGCCATCGTTCATTATGAAGCCACACCGCAGACGGATGCTCAGCTTCGTCCTGAAGGGATGATTCTTATCGATTCTGGTGCCCAATATCAAGACGGAACCACAGATATAACTCGAACGATAGCTCTTGGACCTGTGAGCGAGAAGATGAAACGCATCTATACACTCGTTCTCAAAGCTCATATTCAGATAGAACTTGTTAAGTTCCCAGATGGCGCCTCGGGTACACAGCTTGATGCAGTGGGGCGCAGATGCCTTTGGCGTGAAGGCCTTAACTATTTGCATGGAACCGGTCATGGTGTGGGTTCTTACTTGAGCGTGCATGAAGGTCCTCATCAGATACGTATGGAATGGAAGCCTACACCTTTGAGAGCAGGAATGACCATTACTGATGAACCTGGCATCTATCTGGCAGGAGAGTTTGGCGTTCGTATAGAGAACACTCTGCTTGTTACAAATTACGTGCAGACAGATTTTGGAAAATTCCTACAGATGGAGCCTCTTACTCTTTGCCCTATAGACACTGCTCCTATAGAAATGGAGTTGATGACGCCCGAAGAGAAGATGTGGCTTAATGATTATCATAGAATGGTGTTTGAAAAACTGTCACCTTGGCTCGAAGAAGATGATAAAAACTGGCTTAAGGAAGCCACAAAGCCACTAAAATGAACAATTTAGAACAAAAAAACGTGTAAAATCTTGGTAGTTTGATAAATAAAGCGTAATTTTGCACCCGCAAATTGTGGCACTATGCCCTTTTAGCAAAGAAACAACATAAGTTTAACATAATAAATTAAAAGCAAAACAAAATGATTATTGTACCAGTTAAAGACGGTGAGAACATCGAGAGAGCTCTCAAGAAGTTTAAGAGAAAGTTCGAAAAGACAGGCATTGTTAAGGAGCTCCGCGCTCGTCAGCAGTATGACAAGCCTTCTGTTTTGAAGCGTCTCAAGATGGAACACGCCATCTACGTACAGCAGTTGCGCGCAAACGAGGAATAATAGTAAAAAAACCTCAAAAAATTTGGTAGTTCAAATTAATTTTCGTATTTTCGTTGCCGATAAAGGTAATGAGTAACGTAAAATGACTGTCAAAGAATTCCTTGATTACCTGTCGCAGGAGCTTAATAGGTCTCCGAGGACGGTAATAAGTTATGCTGAAGACCTGTATGCATTTGAGGCATACTTCTTGGATAAAGATGAAGGATTGACGTGGGAGACCATAGATACCGACATTATCCGAGACTGGATGGAAAGCATGGTAGATAAAGGAAATTCCCCCAGTTCAGTGGCGCGCCGTCTTAGTGCGGTGAAAGGCTTTTTTAAGTTTGCTCTGGCAAGGGAATTTATCTCCTCAGATCCTGCTCATGCCATTCGAAGCCCTAAACGCAGCAGGCCTCTCCCGCAGTTCTTGAAAGAGAATGAGATTAATGACTTGCTCGATAAGCAGGCTTGGGGAGATGACTTTAAGGGGCTTCGGGACCGTTTGATAATCATGATGCTCTACGAAACAGGAGTTCGCTTAGCGGAACTTGTAGGCATGGATGATAAGGCGGTGAACTTGACGGGGCAATTCATAAAGGTGACAGGAAAAGGCGATAAGCAGCGCGTTATTCCCTTTGGCAACGAGTTGAAATCCATGATAGAAAACTATGTGGAAGAGCGAAACAGGACTGTAAGTCGTAAGACGGCGGCACTGTTGGTATCGGAAACAGGTTTGCGCATCAAACCTGATTTGGTGGAGCGCATCGTAAAGGAAAACCTCGCAAGGTTCTGCTCGTTGAAAAAGAAAAGTCCACATGTGTTAAGGCATACGTTTGCAACAGCTATGCTAAACCATGGGGCAGATATTGAGAGTTTAAAGCAATTGCTTGGTCATTCGCGGCTCTCCACAACGGAGATTTATACGCATACGACCTTTGAGCAGTTGAAGCGAGTTTATACAGAAGCCCACCCCAGGGCATAACCTTTTAAAAAATGGAGGTCACTATGGAAATTAAGATTCAGTCGATTCATTTCGATGCTACCGAGAAGTTACAGGCGTTTATCGAAAAGAAAGTCGCCAAGTTAGAGAAAACTTATGAAGATATACAGAAAGTAGAGGTGCAATTAAAGGTCGTGAAACCAGCCACAGCAATGAATAAGGAAGTTCAGCTGGAGGTCGCAGTGCCAGGATCTAAACTCTTTGTCGAAAAAGTATGCGACACTTTTGAGGAAGGAATAGATCTGACAGTGGATGCAATGAAGGTTCAGTTGACCAAATTTAAAGAAAAAATGCGCAATCACTAAAAAAATAACGAAAAGTTTTGGTGGTTCCAAAAAATAGTCGTATCTTTGCAGCCGTTTTACAACAGCTTCCTTTTTAAGCCTAAAAATGGCTGCAAGGATTTGCCTCTTTAGCTCAGTTGGCCAGAGCA
>ULYL01013294.1_pt1 | contig 16697 bp, 17 predicted proteins | sample 1962211 | NCBI WGS metagenome assembly ULYL01 (sample SAMEA4835864, study PRJEB28245) | human gut metagenome | biome: gut microbiome; material: fecal sample | place: Denmark | collected 2008
AACCTTGGCAAGGTTGTGCTCTACCACTGAGCTACTTCCGCATTTGCTTAACAGCGATATTATTATATCACAATTTTGTCTTTTGTCAAGTCTTATTTTTTTCGGATCGAACCGATGTAAGTCTTGGCATTTCAGCGACGTTTGATATTGTATCATATCGTTTACTTCGTGTCAACAGGAAATTTTCATTCAGTCAAGATGTTTATTTCGCTGTCAGCACTCTCGCTGTGCGACGAAAAGTATTATATACGATTCCGCCGTATTTTGCAAGGGGATTTTTGAAAAAATTTTCGGAACGGTTTTCAGGGCAAGGTTCGGCAGGCAGCCGATATCTCGCCCTTGCGACCGGCGCCGGCTGCGCCTTCAGAAAAAAAGGCGATGTGAAATAACGATCATCTCATTTTCGCGTTCCATCTGCCGCGGGGGACTTGCAGCTCTCATAGGAGTGACCGGGAAACCTTATCTCGGCTGTCTTTCATACCATAGTCACCCTATCCGCCCCTTTCGGGCACCTTCCCCTAGAGGGGAAGGCTGCGATACGAGAATACCATCTTCTAAAAAAAGGCGGCGAAGCCGCCACGAGAGCCCTGAACCTTGAACCCTGAACCAAATGAAAGCAAAGTAAAAAGGGGCTGTGAAGAAATGAGGATTCATTTCTTCACAGCCCCTTTTTTATCTCTTATATCAGATCCCCTGCCATGCCGAAGACCTTGAGATGACGGCTGAAGATGGAGTCGCCGCGGTCCTGGAAGTAGCCCAGATACTCGGCGACGGTGCTCTCGCCGGTCGGCTTCTCGGCACTGGCACTGCCATAGGCAGTCTTGTCTGCCAGAAAGCGGCCGTCCATGGGCATGAATTTGGCCGCCAGCCCTTCGAGCATGGCTGCCGCGAATGGATGAATGTCCTCTGCGTCGATGGGCTTGCCCACCGTGGAGCCGGCATCGGTCAAAATGTGGAGGGTCGCTCTTGCGCGTTCCGATCTCCCTTCTTTCAAGGAAAAAGGTACAACGAAGAGGCTCTCTACCTCCAGATAGTCGAGGCAGGCCAGGAAGAGGTAGAGCGAGATCAGATTCTCTTCACTGACACCGATGCGGCGCAGGTCGATGATATTTCCTGCGATCTCATCGATGGCATCCGATGCGCCGCTGGTCAAAGCAGAGAAGACCTTCCAGCCGGTGTCTTCCCAGTCCGGAGCGCCTTTCTCGCAGATATCCCGCCACAGCTTGAAAATATCCCGCTCCTTCAGGAGCATCGGCTTTTCGCCTGTCTCCGGGATATGGAAATAGTGGGCGGAGATCTGTGCTTTCGGATTCGGTTTTTCGATGAATGGGGCAGAAAGGCCGGCATCCTCCAGCTTCGATCTCAGATAGACCGGCGGCACCCCCATATCGATGAGACCGCCGATCATCATATCTGCGGTCAGCTTCCCATAACAGCGTACAAAAAGTGCTTTCATCACTTCACGTCCTCTCTTTGACGACCCTTGCCCGGACCATCCTCTGCGACGGCTACGTCAGCGCTGCCGAAGGTCTTCATCTGGTTCAGCATATCGATCGCTGCGTCAAGAAGCGAGAGCCCGAGGGCTGAGCCGTAACCTTCCGCTTCTGTGAAATCATAGTGCAGGAATGACTTCATGCCCATCTTCTGCATCTGCATCTGATGAACCGGTTCTTCATAATAGACAGATGGGAAAATATAGTTTTTGATCTCAGGATACACGGCCTGTGCAGCAAGCACGGCAGCGCCTGTGACAGCATTATCAAAGACGACCATGATGCCGCGGCGCGCCGCTTCTACGGTAAGACCGAAGAGGGCTGCGATCTCTGCCGAGCCGACCATGGCGAGCGCACCGACGGGATCCTTGGCGAAGTCGCCGACATCCGAAAGTTGGATAGAGAAGCCGCTTCTCGCCGATGCCTTCTTGAGATCCTCCTTCATGACGGCTGCCGTCACCGCAAGCGCCGACAGCATGGAGCGTTCTCCGATATTGCCGAGGCCGACGGCCTGGATACCCTCTCCCGCGAGGGCTTTCCCGACCGACATGCCCAGAGAGATCGCCGCTTTGGCGACATCATCATCCATGGCGGGATGCCCCTGATGCGTACCATGGATCACCTTCTTTGCCAATACGCCTTCGATATCAGAGGTATCCTTTTCAAGGCCGACATCGACAAGGTAGACCGGCATCTCCATCTGGCGCGCGAGGACATTCACCGGTCCCGCGCCCTGCGCGACCAGCTTCATCTCTGCGTGCGAGAGCTGCCCCTTCGTCTTGTTCTCGCCATCGACGGCCGTATCTCCGCCGAAAATGACGACCGCCTTATTGATGTATGTCGGCTTCACTTCGCCTAAAATGCCGGCCATACGGACAGCCATATCCTCCAGCTTTCCCAGCGAATGGATCGGCTTGATGAGATTATCCACATAGAGCTGGCAGGCCTCCATGATCTCCTGATTCAATTTCGGGATCTCGCTCATGCTTCCACCCCCGCTTCTTCTTTGGTGACACATTCCCGATAGACAGAGATCGCCATATCCAGCATTTTTTTCTGAATGCCCGCACCGATGGATTCACCCAGGCGGAAATCCAGATCAATATATTCGGAAAGTCCCAGCGCAGCCAGCGACTTTTTGTGCGCCTGCTCAAGCGAGAGGTGCGAGGCCATGAGGTAGTCCGACACCTGCGGCGAGAGTGCCTTCGCAATGAAGGCGCTCGCTGTCGTATTGAATCCATCGATGATGGTCATCGCGTGATTGGCGGCCGCCCCCAGGATGACACCCGTGAGGCATCCGAATTCAAATCCGCCGACTTTGGCAAGCACATCGAGGCCGTCCTTTGGGTCCGGATGGTTCACATCCATCGCCTTCTGTACGACCTCTACCTTATGGACGAGGCGTTCGTCAGAAATATTTGTCCCGCGCCCCGTGACTTCGATGGCATTCCAGTGATTGAAGGTCCCCAGGATGCAGGCCGATGAGGTGGTATTGGAGATCCCCATTTCCCCGATCGAAAAGACCTTGTATCCCTTTCTTACATTTTCTTCTGCGATCTCGATGCCGATCTCGATGGAGCGGATCGCCTGCTCACGCGTCATCGCCGGTCCTTCCGCGATATTCTTCGTCCCCCAGGCGATCTTGCGATCCAAGAGTCCCGGGACTCCTGTCATATCATGATGGATGCCCACATCGACCACCACCATGTCCATGCCCGCATAGTACGCCATCGCATTGCAGGAGGCGCCCTTCGCGACCACATAGGCCTTCGTCATGCCGACCGTCGTCTCCTGCGGGTAGGCAGACACGCCCTCTTTGTATACCCCGTGGTCACTGCATGCGATCACCATACACCCCTTCGGGATATCTGGCATGGCATCGCCGGTGACACCGATGTAGCGCGTCACCATATCCTCCATCTTGCCAAGGTTTCCCATACCGAGGTACAGATCATGCCAGCGCTTCCCGGCCTCCTCCATGGCTTCCTGGCTGAGCGGCTGGATCCGATCCAGCGTATCATCTAATAAGCCCATGTTTCCTCCTAATTCTATATTAATTATTGTATCATAAACACCGATCTTTTTGAATCATAGATTCCTTTTCATTATACCATGAGGGGCTAGGGGAAGGGCTGGCCCGTGGGGCGTGCTGGCCCTTGATAGGGGATAAAAGTTTTGCTCAACAGTGAGGAGTGAGGAGTGAGGAGTGGTGGTGGCGGCTTCGCCGAGATCCTTCGACTCAGGTCGCAGCTGTTCTGGCATTCGTTATCTCACATACGACGTTTCTCGCCGCTCAGGATGACGAAACGGGGCGATGCCCGCATTCCGACTTCTCCCTCCTTCCGCTGGAAGGAGGTGCCCCGAAGGGGCGGAGGTTGGCTTTGGGGTTCCTTCCGTCTAACATACGTGGGGGCCAACCCCGCCTCGCTCCGCTCGGCAGCCCCTTCCAGAGGAAGGGGCGAGAGGATGGTCTGGGCGATGCCCGAAGTTTGAAACTAGCGGTTTTCTCGTATCACAAACCTAATCCCCAGCTACTAATTTCTAGTCACCAGTCCCTTCCCCTCCCCTTGTCTTCCCCTCCCCTCATGCTATAATAAATCTAGGGAAATACTGATTCAATATCATCATCTCAAGGGGGAGAGCGCTCGCAAGGGGGCTCTCTTTTGTCTAAAGGAAGGTGTTTGCTATGGATTATGAAAAGCTCTATATCAATGGTGAATGGATCCCGGGCGCATCCGGGGAGTTCATCGAGGTAGAAAACCCGGCCACAAGGGAGATCTTCGCCCGCGTTCCGGCAGGAAACGGCGATGACGTAGACAAGGCCGCCAAAGCCGCTTATGCCGCTTTCCCTGCCTGGGCGAAAAAGCCGCTCGCCGAACGCATCACTTTGATGGAGCGATTCCTCGCCATTTTCAAATCTCAGGAAGATGACCTCATCGACATCACCATCCGGGAGCTCGGCTCGCCATATACCTTCACCAAAGCCTCGCAGGTCGAGTACCAGTACGTCCGTACCATGTCCTACATCGACCTTGCGCCAGACGTCCCCATGGTCGAAAAAATGGCGGCTTCCACCACCTATCGTGAGCCGATCGGCGTCATCGGATGTATCACTCCATGGAACTACCCCTTGGGACAGGTCATACAGAAGATCATACCTGCGATGCTGATGGGCAATACCGTCATCCTAAAGCCGAGCCAGCACACGCCGCTCTCCTCCTACTTCCTCGCCGATGCCTTTGAACAAGCAGGCTTTCCGAAAGGTGTCTTCAACCTCGTGACCGGCCGCGGCGGCGAAGTGGGCGATGCGCTCTCTTCCCATCCGCTCGTCTCCATGATCTCCTTCACCGGATCCACCTCAGGCGGCGTCACTGTCGGCAAGCGAGCGCTTGAAAGCGTGAAGCATATCAGCCTTGAGCTTGGCGGTAAATCGCCCTACGTGATCCTTCCATCCAAGGACCATGACTACAGCGCACCGATCCGCCTTTGCTTCAACAGCATCTTTCTGAACTCCGGTCAGACCTGCACCGCCTTCTCCCGCCTGCTCATCCCTGAAAGCGAGAAAGCCCTCATCGAAAAAGAGCTTTCCGCCATCGCCAAAGAGTATACCGTCGGCGATCCGACAGACCCGGGCGTGAAGCTCGGGCCAGTGTCCTCCATGGCACAGTACCAAAAGATCAGCGAATACATCAGCAAGGGTCTTTCCGAAGGGGGAAGGCTCCTCACGGGCGGCCTGCCGGGAAGCCCCGATCACGGCTACTACATCCACCCCACGATCTTCACAAATGTCACGAATGATATGACCATCGCGCAGGATGAGATTTTCGGACCTGTCCTCTGTGTCATCACCTACAAAGACACTGACGATGCGGTCAGGATCGCCAATGACACCCGATACGGTCTGAATGCCGGTGTCTATGGGCCGAAAGAAGAAGCCATCGCCATCGCCCATCGAATCAAGGCCGGCAATGTCTACATCAATGCCAGCCCGCGTGATACAGCGGCTCCCTTCGGCGGCTACAAGGAAAGCGGCCTTGGCCGCGAAGGCGGCATCTACGGCATGCTCGAATTCACCCAGCAGAAAGCCCTCTTCGATACGGGTGACTAGGGATCCGTACCTTCCTCCGTTATTTAATGAAAGGTCATTTTCATGTCGATCTTCAAAAAGCTCCTCATCACCCTCATGCTCCTCCTTGCCGCTGCTGGCGGCTACTACTTCCTGTACTGGCAGAATACGCCCGCCTTTGCGGCGGGAGAGATCCAGCAGGCCGTGCAGAAAAAGGACTGGGATCTCTTCTGCAAACGCGTCGATGTCGCCAAAGTCTACAGCTATGCCTTGGACGACTTGCTCGCCGAGCTCAAGGCCGACGGTCTTCCCGAACACGCCATCGCTGCCTCCCTCGTGAAAAGCATCAAGAAAGAAGTCGTGAAGGAACTCATCCGACAGACAGAGATCCGATTCAAGGATGGCGCCCCGGCCTCCAAGTCCCTTCTGGACAAGCCTGTCAAGACCCTCACTGCCTACGCCGGCTCTTCCGCCCTCTCTCTCACCGACATCTTCAAGATCGAAGAGAAGGACGGCAAAGCCATCGCCTATGTGCAGCTGGAAGACAAGGATCTCTCCCGCGACTTCATCTGGCAGGTGCAGCTGGAAAAAGACGTAAACGGCCTTTGGACAGCGACACGCATCCTGAATTTTACCGACTATCTGAAAGAAAGGATGGACGGGTGACTAGTGACTAGTGACTGGAGACTAGTGACTGGGGACTAGTCTCTAGTAGCTAGGGACTAGGGTTTATGGTTTAGGGTTTGCATCAATCTCCTCAACTGAGAAGCCCCTTGAAGAAGGGGCACACCGAAGACGCAGGATAGAGTGCCTGGCAGAGGCGCAACTCACCGAAAGGTTTTCATACTATTCGCACTAAGCGTCTTCCCCGTATCGTCATTCCAAGCGAAGCCGAGGAATCTTTTTCGTTCGCGGTGAAACGGTTCCTGTGCGCGAAACCAGAAACGGGAAGCCTGTCATCCTCCATACTCCGCGGCGCTACCTATTATGATACACCGCACCAAAACCCTGAACCCGCCAACCTGAACCCTGAACCCATCAAGTAAAAAACGCTCAGCCGATCCGGCTGAGCGCTTTTCTTAGGAAACACTGATTAAATCGTTGTTCGATTTTACTCTTGTATTTTCATGCAGCGCAAGGAATAATCCGACGCGAATAGCTAGCTATTTAAGGAGGGTTATGACGAAGCGTTGCATGAAAATACATGTGAAATCGAATTCTGCGATTTAATCAGCGTTTCCTTTATACGATCTGGAAGAGGAAGAATTTCAAATAATAGGTCTCCGGCACCGTCATAAGGATCGGATGATCGGGAGCCTGCTGGCGGAACTCGATCTGCCGGAGCGTGACGCCGGCATCGCGCGCTGCTTCCTTCACCATCTTCACGAAGAGCTCCTCACCCATGAAATGTGAACAGGAGCAGGTCGCCAGATATCCGCCGCGCGGCAGGATCTTCATCGCACGGTAGTTGATCTCCTTGTAGCCGCGGAAGGCTTCATGGACCGTCTTTTCTGACTTGGTGAAAGCGGGCGGATCGAGGACGATGTAGTCATAGCTGTGGTCCTTTTTCTTGTCGAGCTCGGTCAGAAAATCAAAGACATCTGCTTGTGCGGCCTCGACGGCAAGGCCATTCTGCTTCGCATTGTGCGCCGTCATTTCGACGGCTTCTTTGGAAATATCGAGCGCCGTCACGCTCGCCGCACCGCCCTTGGCGATATTTAGCGCAAAGGCGCCCGTGTGCGTGAAGCAGTCCAGGACACGGCGCCCCTTCCCGATCTGCGCTGCAGCGAGACGATTGAATTTCTGGTCAAGGAAGAAGCCCGTCTTCTGCCCATTCTCTACGTCAACCGTATAGCGGATGCCGTTCTCCACGATATCCACCCGTGTCTTCTCTGCCGCCGGATCCAGCAGCGGGGAACGATAGAAGCCCTTGTACTGCTGCATCCCCTCCAGCTCACGGATCTTGACATCATTTCTTTCATAGACACAGGAAACCGCGAGCTGCCGCTCCCGCAGTACCTCGATGAGGCCGTCCAAGAATTCCTTCTTATGCCGCTCCATCCCCAGCGAGAGCACCTGCACGGAAAGCACATCGCCGAAGCGATCCACCGTAAGTCCCGGCAGCTGGTCCGCTTCCCCGAAAACCAGGCGGCAGCAGTCATAGTCTTCCTTCCGCATCACCTGCAGGCGGTAATCCACCGCATACGCTGCGCGGCGCTTCCAGAAGGCTGCGTTGAAGGTATCATTCGCATTCGTCGAAAAAATGCGGACGGTGATCTTCGAGTGCGGATTGTAGAAACCGCTTCCCACGAATTTCCCCTTCTTTGACTCCACACGCACGACATCACCGGCTTCGATGCCTTCGTCCGCGTGCTCGATCTCCGTCCCGTAGATCCACGGGTGACCACCCTTCGCCGCCAGTTCCGCCCGTTTGCTGATCGTTACCGTTTTCAGTGCTTCCATATGTGTCTCCTGTCATAAAAATAGAAATCATATGTCTGTTATTTTACCACAGGAAGCACCGGGGCTTCAAAGCAGGGAGAGGAAAATGGCTACTTCCCTCTCCCTGATTTCTCTGCGCTTTTCATCATCCCAAGTACTTGTGAAAGAAGGCGGCGATTTTGTCAAAGGGAATCTTGTCCATGTTGTCATAAAGGTCTGTGTGGCTGGCACCGGAAACGATAAGGAGTTCCTTGTTGTTTCCTTTAAGCCTCTGGAATGCATCTTCCGAAAAATAACGGGAATGAGCTTTTTCACCATGAATCATGAGGACAGGGCTTTCGATTTCGTCCGCATAGGTCAGAAGAGGCATATTCATGAAGGACAGGGCACTGGTTAGGTTCCATCCGTCATTGGAGTTAAGAGACCGGGGATGATAGCCTCTCTTTGTTTTGTAATAGTCATAGTAATCCTTCACAAACTGAGGCGCATCTGCCGGAAGAGGATCTGCCACACCGCCGTCTCTCTTGTAGTTTCTGTTTCTATAATCCATGGTTCTCTCTTCATTGAGAGCCTTCCGTCTTTCCATCCTTTCCTTCTTTAAAAGTGTCTGGTCCTTTTCATAGTCAAAATAGCCATTGGCAATCACCCGGCTCATATCGTACATGGTTAAGGTAACGGTGGCTTTGATTCTTGTATCCATAGCCGCGGCATTCAATGCCATGCCACCAAAGCCGCAGATACCTGCAATACCGATTTTATCCGGATTCACATCGGCGCGGCTGGTAAGATAATCCACAGCTGCCGAGAAGTCTTCCGTATTGATGTCTGGACTGGCCACATTTCTGACCCTGCCGCCGCTTTCGCCGATAAAGGATGGGTCAAAAGCCATGGTTAAAAATCCCATTTCCGCCAGCTTCTGGGCATAGAGACCTGCCGCCTGTTCCTTGACGGCACCGAAGGGGCCTGCCACAGCCAGGGCCGCCATTTTTCCTTTTCTATTTTTCGGCCTGTACAGGTCCGCCGCCAGAGTTATGCCATAGCGGTTGTGAAAGGTGACCTTGCTGTGATCTACCTTGTCACTCTTGGGAAAAGTTTTGTCCCAGGTATCAGTGAGCTTCAGTGGTTCCTCTCCCTGCCAGGGAGTCGTAGAAATCCGGCGCACTCCGTTTCCCTTTTCTCCCTGGCTGTTCACATCGGCCGCTTCCGCCGTCATCACAGAGCCTGCCAGAGCAAAACCGGCCAGGGCAAGAATCATCCATTTTATTTTCTTTACATTTTTCATTCTGCTTTCTCCCTTGATTCATTCCTACACATGCATGCCAGCCACGAAGGCTTCATGCAGCACCTTATGGTTTTCAATGTCTCCTGCCTCTGTCACGCCGCCGGCAAATACCACACCTGCCAGACGGGAACTGGGAAAGCAGTCGATCCAGCCGGTCAATCCGGAAATGGCTCTTTCCGGTGTATGGGGATTGTCATCAGCTGCAGCCATCAGAAGGTATACATCCCGGAAATGGTATTTCTGAGGAAACAGGGGATTGCACCGATCCAGCAGAGTCTTCAGCTGTCCGCTGATTCCGTAGTAATAGATCGGCGTAGCAAATACCACCACATCGGCATTCCCTATTTTTTCGCAGAGAACCGCCCCGTCGTCCTTCTGGTAACAGCGAAATGTTTTCTGGCAGGACAGACATCCGCTGCAGAATCCCAGCTTCCTGCCTGCCAGGGAAATCAATTCCGTTTCATTTCCTGCCTTTTCTGCTCCCTGTGCAAAAGCAGCTGCCAGCCTTTCTGAATTGCTGTTCCTTCGCAGACTGGATGATACAATGATTACCTTCTTACCCACAAAAATACCTCCTGCCTTATCATGAAATCCATAGATTTTCTACAATTTCATTATAAGCAGGAGGTATTTCAATAGCTAATACCTGTTTATTTCAGATAACCATGCCCGTAAAGCATTATGAAAAACAACTCTCCATCCTCTGCTTCAGCAATTCCGCTGCTTTGGAAAGAAGGCGTCCTTTTTTCCATATGATAAAGTTACCGCTGAATAAAGCGGGAATAAAGGGACGGAATACAAGGTTCGGACGGAAATCGGTACCACAGGGGACAAGTCCGTCAAAAGTAATCATGCTTCCCAGCCCCTGTTCTACAAGAAACGCCGCATTATAGGCCAGATTGTAGTCAGCCGCCACAGTGAGGGACCTGTAATCCCCCATCCACCGCTGGATCTCATTTCGAGATGTGGACTGAGCAGACACAATCAGCGGTTCCTTCTTGAGATCCACTGCCCGGATGCCCGGTTTGGCTGACAGCGGATTATCTTTCCTCATAATCAGGCCCCATGTATCCCGATGAGGCAGCTGGATATAGTTATAATCTTCCGGAGGCTGACTGCGGCAGAGAAGGGCAAAATCCAAGAGTCCCCTTTCCAGATAATCCAGTGACTGTTCACCGTTTCCACTTAAAAGATGCAGATGGATATCCCTGTACTGCTGAAGTACCGGCGCCAGAGCCGATATGACATCACTCACCGCTTCCGTTTCGCCGCTTCCCACATACACATCGCCGGCTATGGCTTCCCCCAGATGGGAAAACTCATAGACCGTCCGTTTTTCCAGCGACATGATTTCCTCAGCCCTGGCTTTAAAAAGAACGCCAGCCTCGGTCAGTGCAATCCTTCTATTGCCCCGTACAAAAAGGGGTGCCCCTAGTTCCTCCTCCAGCTCCCGCAGCTGCCGGGAAAGGGTGGGCTGGGTCAGATGCAGCCGGTCTGCAGCCTTTGTAATATTTCCTTCCTCCGCCACTGCCAGGAAATACTTCATAACCCTTAATTCCATGGTATCTCCTCATCCTGTGTTTTACGAAAGAGCTTCTTCCAGAAAATGGTGCAGCACTACTGCCTGGTTGTGTTCCCTGTCCCTGGCTCCATAGAGAAGAGTCCCCCTGCCCTCCTTAAGATGGCTTTTCACCCGGGAAAGGAAATCCTCCTTTCCCGGATTATGATCCAGCTCCTGCAGATACTTTTCCCTGGAAATGCCCCTCGGCCACAGCCGGTCCGTCAGAATCCTGTATTCATCCGATGCTTCCGCACTTTCATATATCCGTTTTAACATGACTTCCATTCATGCCCTTATTGTATCATGGTTCATAAAAGGAAAATGTGACTGTTGCAAAATTTCCCAGATAATCCGGACACAAAAAGGCTGTGAAACCATACGTTCATGATTTCACAGTCTTTTTTACATACTACATGGTCTGATGATGAATCAGATTACATCATTCCGCCCATACCGCCCTGCGGCATCGGAGGCATAGCCGGTTTTTCTTCCGGCAGTTCGCCGACGATAGCTTCGGTGGTGAGGACCAGAGCTGCGATGGAAGCTGCATTCTGCAGTGCGCTTCTGGTGACCTTTGCCGGATCGACGATGCCGGCTTTCAGCATATCTTCGTACTTGTCTTCTGCTGCATTGTAGCCGATGCCCTGTCCAGCTTCTTTGACCTTTTCAGCTACGATAGCGCCTTCGAGGCCGGCATTGTCAGCGATCTGACGAACCGGAGCTTCGATGGCATGACGAACGAGGTTCACACCGGTCTTGACATCGCCTTCTGCTTCGATGGTATCCAGTTTATCCTGAATATCGAGCAGGGTGGTGCCGCCGCCAGCAACGATACCTTCTTCGACAGCTGCGCGGGTCGCATTCAGAGCATCTTCGATGCGCAGTCTCTTATCCTTCATTTCTACTTCGGTAGCAGCGCCGACTTCGATGACAGCAATGCCGCCGGACATCTTTGCCAGACGTTCCTGCAGTTTGTCTTTGTCGAACTGGGAAGTCGCTTCTTTGTACTGTTCACGGATCTGAGCCACTCTGGCTGCGATCTGGTCTTTATCACCTGCGCCGCCGACGATGGTGGTGTTGTCTTTGGTGATGCGGATCTGGTGAGCGGTGCCGAGATCATCTAAGGTAGCGCTGTTCAGGGTGCGTCCCATTTCTTCAGAGATCACGGTGCCGCCGGTCAGGATAGCGATATCCTGCAGCATAGCTTTTCTGCGGTCGCCGAATCCCGGTGCTTTGACAGCTGCACATTTCAGTGTGCCGCGGAGTCTGTTCACTACGAGAGTAGCCAGTGCTTCGCCTTCGACATCTTCAGCGATGATGACGAGTTCCTTGCCGCTTCTAGCCACCTGTTCGAGGAGCTGGAGCATATCCTGGAGCATATTGATCTTCTTGTCGGTGATAAGGATCAGCGGATTGTCGATGACACATTCCATTTTGTCCGGATCGGTGACCATGTATGGGGAAAGGTAGCCGCGGTCGAACTGCATGCCTTCTACGACCTTCAGGCTGGTGCCCATGGTCTTGGAGTCTTCGACCGTGATGACGCCGTCATTGCCGACCTTTTCCATCGCATCAGCGATGAGACCGCCGATGGTCTTATCGGCAGAGGAGATGGAAGCGACCTGTGCGATCGCTTCTTTGGTCTGTACCGGTACAGCTTTTTTCTTGATCTCTTCGACAAGGACCTTGACTGCTTCTTCGATGCCCTTCTTCAGGACCATCGGGTTTGCGCCGGCAGCTACGTTTCTCATACCTTCATGGATCATGGACTGTGCAAGAAGGGTAGCGGTGGTGGTGCCGTCGCCTGCTACATCATTGGTCTTGGTAGCGACTTCTTTGACCAGCTGCGCGCCCATGTTTTCAAATGGATCCTTCAGCTCGATCTCACGAGCGATGGAGACGCCATCATTGACGATGTTCGGAGCGCCGAATCTCTTGTCGAGTACGACGTTGCGACCTTTCGGTCCCAGAGTAATTTTTACTGCATTTGCCAGCTGATCGACACCTCTTAAAAGAGCTGCGCGGGCTTCTTCATTATAAAGAACTTTCTTTGCCATGGTATGTCACTCCTAGTTTTTGCTATAAAACAATCGATGAAAGATCTTAGGCAGGGATTCACCTACGCTCATCCCTACTCCCCAGATACTTTTTATTACAGGATCCCCAGTACGTCTCTTTCGGAGAGAAGCAGGAATTTCTGGCCATTTTCTTCGATATCCACGCCGGAATATTTGGCAAAGAGGACTCTGTCGCCCACTTTGACTTCGAACGGTACGCGAGTGCCGTCATCGAGCATTTTGCCGGAGCCGATAGCAATGACTTCGCCTTTCTGAGATTTTTTCTGTGCTGTATCTGGCAGCAGGATGCCGCCTTTGGTCTTCGTTTCTTCGGTATCTACTTTAACAAGAACACGATCTGCTAATGGTTTTAACATTTCTATTCCTCCTTTGGACTATTAGCACTCACTCATCTCGAGTGCTAACTTACTTTTATATAATACATAACTTTAGTCAGAAATGCAAGGGGGAAAATGAGAAATTTATTATGAAGGAAAGGCGACCCAAAGGCATATGCCTGACAGGCTCTCCGCCGGTATTTCCTGTCCCCGTTTGGCAGTGCTGTTAAAAAAGGACACACGCCAAAAAGAGCCGCCCATCAAGGCAGCTCTTCTCCGATCCTTCTACTATCTTTCCTGCTGTACACCTTCACCGATGATACGCACATCGAGCGGAACGTGGACATGATATTTCTCCATGATGCGCTTCTGGACTTCATGCAGCACATCCAGGATCTCCTGGCAGGAAGCATGTCCGTTGTTTACGACAAAGTCCGGATGCTTGGTGGAGACCTGTGCATCACCGATAGAGAAGCCGATGAGACCGCAGTCCTTGATCATCGGTCCGACATGGTATCCCGGCGGACGGAGGTACATGGTGCCGGCACTTCTCTTTTCGAGCGGCTGCTTGGTGCGGCGAGAGATCTGGTGTTCTGTCATTTCTCTCTTGATCTCTTCCGGATTGCCGGGAGAAAGATGCAGCTTTACGCCGACGATGATATCCCCATTGTGCATGAATACGCTGTCGCTGTCGCCATAGTGCAGGTCATCCCAGCCGTAGGTCTTTTTTTCTTTGCCGTCTCTGGTGATGGCATAGACCTCTTCTACGACTCTCTTCATCTGGCTGCCATAGCCATTGGCGTTCATGAAAACCGCACCGCAGACCGTACCAGGGATACCGACAGCCCACTCGAAGCCCTTCAAGCTGTTCTTTTCCGCAAAGCGAGCGACAGTGCCCGTGCCTGTGCCGCCGCTGGCAGTGATCCATTCGCCTTCGCAGGTCATTTCCTGCTTCATACGGTTCATGCAAATGGTGATGCCACGGATCCCCTTATCGCTGACGAGCGTATTCGAGCCGCCGCCGATCACCGTGACAGCGATGCCTTCTTCATCCGCCTTCTGGAGGATCTTAATAAGCTGTTCTTCTGTCTGCGGAGTGACAAAAACGTCAGCAGGACCGCCAATGCCATAGGTCGTATGGCGGCTCATCGGTTCATTGATCTTGAGGTCTCTCTCTGTGAGGATCCCGTCAAAAAATACTTTCCAGTCTGTCATTTCTTATCTAATTCCAATACATCCATACCCTGCGCCATTGCATCCGAGACGATCTTCTGCAAATCCGCAGCCACCTGATTCCAACGAATAAATGCCTGGAGATATTCCTGGGCATTGCTGTTGTTGCTGACAAGGACCGCCAGTTCCTGCAGATGCTGATAGGTCTTTTCATCGTCCTTCTGCCCTGCAAGTTTGGCATAGTCTGCCTGCATCTGTGCCATAATATATTCCTTCACCATCTTTTTGGCATCGGCATCGTTCTTCACTTTATCTGCGGCAGCGGTGAGACGCTTCATCTCATCGCTTTCCTTGATGGCTTTGGCCAGATCATAAGCTGCGTCATACGTATTCATGACTGCTTCCTCCTTTAAATAAACGTCCACTCTTCTTCAAGAGATGGTGGAAACCCGTCTGCCGGAGTGCTTCCATGGCGACGATCGCAACCGCATTCGACAGATTGAGAGACCGTGCTTCTTCGATCATGGGGATGCGGATGCAGTCCTCTTCATGTTCCAGAAGAAGCTCTTCAGGAAGACCCTTCGTCTCTTTCCCAAATACAAGGACATCATCCTCCGTATACGAAATATCCGAATACGTCTTGATCGCCTTGGTGGTATTGTAGTAGAAATGATGACCCGCAAGCATGCGCTTCACGGAGTCAAAGTCCGGATGGACATGGACCTCCAGAAGATCCCAGTAGTCGAGCCCCGCCCGCTTCAGGTGCTTGTCATCGATGGAAAAGCCCAGTGGCTCCACCAGGTGCAGCACCAGATGCTCTGCTGCGCAGAGCCGGGAAATGTTCCCCGTATTTCCCGGAATTTCCGGTTCTACCAGTACGATATGCATAGGTTTAGATTCCTTTGTATGTAATTCTTCCTTAGGGAAACACTGATTCAATCGTTATCAGATTTCATTCTTGGATTTTTATACAGAGCGAGGAGACAGGGGGCGCGAATAGCGAGCTATGTAAGGAGAATGTCGACAACACTATGTATAAAAATCCATATGAAATCTGATTCTGCGATTGAATCAGCGTTTCCTTAGATATCAGAATGAGTCAGAAGTAGCTTCCATACCGATCCCGATACCGGTCGGTCTGTTCTTTAGCCGGGTACACCTTGAAGGTCTTCGGCTTGTGGCCCCGGTAGGAGATCTGATAGATCGGACCCACATCCATCCCTGTCACCGTGATGCGGTAAATGTTGTCGTGAAATCCATCCGATCTCTGTGGCACTGGAAATCCGATGACCGCCACGCCTTCATTGAGTACAAAGGGCGGCTCATAGGTATCCGATGTGAAATTCTTGGGCGCTGTCTCGTCCTCTGTCAAAGGCTCCTTCATTTCCAGCTCGATCGTCATGTCATCGACCACGAAGACATGGCGGATATCATTCGCTCCTGCTATCTGGCACATTCCCAGCGTCACAAGGAGCGCGGCAGTGATCGTTCGTATTCTCATAGCTGTTTCCTTTCGTGAGAAAACCCTCTTCTGCACTATTCCTTATTTTAACACATTCATAAACGATTGCGAAATACTATAAATGAAAAGATCTATGAGTTTTTGTTTGAATCAGCCGCCATGCATCCGCCCTTTGGACCCACTAAAAAAGCTGCAGCCAGGGCTGCAGCTTTTTTGCTGAACTTATTTTCTTTCTTTGATACGAGCAGCTTTGCCGGAGAGTCCGCGCAGATAGAAGAGTTTTGCACGACGAACGATGCCGCGGCGTCTTACTTCGATCTTTTCCAGACGTGGAGAATGAACGAGGAAGGTTCTTTCTACGCCGACGCCGTAGGAAATACGACGAACGGTGAAGGTTTCACGCAGACCTGCGTTCTTTCTTGCAATAACGACGCCTTCATACATCTGAATACGTTCGTTCTTGCCTTCTACGACCTTTACATGAACTCTGACGGTGTCCCCCGGACGGAATTCAGGAATGTCGTTTCTGAGCTGTTCTTTTTCCAGTGTTTCGATAATGTTCACGATCTTTTCCTCCTATCACACAGGACATTCATGCCGATCGCATTTGGCAGAGGACTGTCCAGACTAACAGTAGCATTGTATCACAGCTTTCTTTCGATTGCAATGATTTTCGCCACGCATTTGGATATTTTAGCATAAAAAAAGAAGGGGTGCAATGCCTGTCTTTCTCCCGCGCCCTAAAGCCAAAAGGCGATGTGAAATAACGATCATCTCATTTCCGCGTTCCATCTGCCGCGGGGGACTTGCAGCTCTCATAGGA
>ULYL01025994.1_pt1 | contig 16619 bp, 8 predicted proteins | sample 1962211 | NCBI WGS metagenome assembly ULYL01 (sample SAMEA4835864, study PRJEB28245) | human gut metagenome | biome: gut microbiome; material: fecal sample | place: Denmark | collected 2008
TTCTGGCGCTAACGGTGCAAGGTACCGAAAGAAGAGGCTATCAAGAGAGGAGCTAAAAAAGCTTATTATTTCAATATGTGCAGACTGGGTCAGCATTGAAGAAATAGTAGAAAGGAGCGGAAAGAGTACCTCGTATATAAGAAATGCAGTAATACCATTGCTGATTGCAGAGAAAGCAATTGTTATGATGTATCCAGGGACTCCTCGTAATCCCAACCAGAAATACAGAGTAAAAGAATAATTCGAAAAAAAAGCAAGGCTGCGTCAAAATCTACCTCTTGACGCAGCCTTTTTTCACCCTTCTTACCGCATTTTTTACTTTCAGATCCGCTTTACACCTTGCTCTAGACACACAATCCTTCCAACAGTAGTTTGATACTTTCCACAGAAGAGTCAACGTATGACACAACATCAAAGCGATTTTTATCTACAGCGCATCATCAGGAAGGATGTTGGTGCGAGTGGAAACTTCTTAACGGCATGATGACATGATGACATGATGACATTACGGCATTACAAATACCCGAAAAATGCCTCGCCACAAGCGTATCTGCCTGACGTAAGAGGCTTCCTCGGCGCAGGAAAAGGCGAAAAAAGGTCGAAGGAAATTCAAACTTCAAAACGAGAAATAGACTATAGAAAGGAAGAAAACTGAGGGTGTAAAACACGATCTGTTCCAGATTCATGAATTTGGAACGGTGCAACCGACGAAAACCATGGCCTTGCCGAATCTTTTGATAACTTTGCAGCACAGTGAGGCACAAAGAAAGAAGAGAGCAGCGATCTGTTCGGGCCGCCCAATATGGGAACAATCCTAATAAATATGGGGATAATCCTATAAGCATATGGACAATCCTATAAATATGGGAACAATATGGAAAATTGAATCAAAATCATCAAATAACTAACAACTATTATACTATGGTAAGAGAGCTACTATTCTGTACGACGCTTTGCGCTGGCTTGTATTCCGCCGACGCATGCGCCCAGGGCCTTGACAGACTGCAAGACCCCACACAAAACCCCACGACGGAGAAGTATGAGACCTTCGTACACGGTGGAGGCACGGAGGCAAAGGCGCCCGCCATTGCCAAGTCGCACATCGACCTCAGAGACAACGAGGTGTGGTGGGGCTACTTCAACGGCGAATACAAGAGCAACGACGCCTACGACCTGCTGAAAACAGGCTGGGGCGGCGAACTAACCTATGCTGCCGGTATCAAGATCTTCTCCCAGAACGACTTCGACATGGGCAAGGGAAAGACCATCGAAGGTATCAAGTTTGTCATCCCCGACCTCAAGAACATCGAAGACGTGAGGATATGGATCTCTACCACGCTCTCGGAAAAACTCGACATGAGCGACTGCGACATCTGTGTGCAAAACCTGGACAAGGCCGACCTGGTGCAGGCCCTGAACAGCACGCCCGACAATTTCACCAACGAGATCCGCTTCAATACGCCCTACACCATCGGCGACGAGGACGTCTATGTGGGCTACAGCTTCCGCGTCACACAGATCGAGAGCACTTACGACGAGTGTCCGCTGGTCATCGAGGACCGAGAGGCCAACATCCTGGCCAAGGAGGGCGCGCTCTACAAACGATATGACGACGACCCGGAGTGGATGGACTATACGACGAGTGGCATTCTGGCCATGCAGGTGCTCTTCAGCAGCGCAGACATGAAGAGCAACGCAGTGAACATCACCGATAGCTTCACTGACGTGGCTGTCAAGAAGAACGGCACGACCACGCAGCCGCTGACACTCTCCACCATCGGTAAAGATGGACTGAGCAGTTTCAAGTATGTCGTGACGACCAATGGCGAGGTCAGCGACGAGCAGACCGTCACGCTCGACGAGCCCATCACCCAGATCGGTGGAGAATACACCTACGACTTCCCGCTGAAGGGTGGTGACACTCAGGGCGTCTATAACACGACCATCAAGATCACGGAGGTCAATGGCGCTGCCAACGAGGGTCTCTATACAGAGTCTGCTGGCCAGACCATCGTCGTGGAGAATGCTCCCGAGCGCAAGGTGTTCATCGAGGACTACACCGGCACATGGGTGAAAGGTGCGCCCTTTGGCTTCATCAACAAGATGAAACTCAAGGAGCTCTATGGAGACAAGGTGGTGGTGGTCTCTTCTCACAATGGTGCGAAAGACCCGATGTACTTGAAGGAGTATGACACCTATGCTTATAGAAGCGGTATCAAGTCCGTACCCTCTACCGTCATCGACCGCACTTACTGGGCCATCTATCCGTATCTCGGATCAGACATGGGACAGTATCTCCGTTATGGATATGCCGACGACGTGGACAGAGCGTTGACACAGTTGCCGGTGGCTTCGGTCGATGTGGAGGGCAAGTTGAGCGACGACGAAACTACTGTTAACGTGGAGGCCAAGGTGAAGTTTGAATTCACTGGCGAGAAGGACAACTACGCCCTCTTCTACCTGCTGACCGAGGACGGTATGCAGGACGAGTCGTGGGTGCAGAAAAACGGTATGGGCTTCTATGCCGGTAAGGGCTATGAGACCTACGACCCGCTCTTCGAACAGTATGTCAACGGTCCGGAGGAGATGACCGGACTGGTCTATGACGACGTCGTGGTGGCCATCAAGGGCCTGAAGACCGGCGTGGAGGGAAGCATCTCACCGACCATTCAGATCGATGAGATTCAGACTGGCAAGGAGTCGTTCGACCTCTCGGAGTATCCTGTCATCCAGGACAAAAAGCAACTCTCTGCTTGCGTGGTAATTCTTGACACCAAGAGTGGCAAGGTCATCAACGCCAGCAAGTGCAAGGTAAAGAGCGTAGAGACAGGCATCAACGGCAACAAGGCGGCCAGCAAGGCTGTGGAGGTAGTTCGCTACACACCCGACGGCCGACAGGTGAGCCAGCCCGTGGAAGGCGTCAACATCATCCGTTACTCGGATGGTAGAATTGTGAAGAGCGTGGTCCGCTAACACGGGTCACCATCCATAAGGCAAGGGTGTTTCCCCACTTTTTTTCAAACACGAATCTTTCGCAGCGAGAGAGTCGGGGAAACACGCTTGCACCTTGAGTTAACAGGCAGCGCTCAGGATGTAAGCATTTCCTGCATGAGCAAGACCCGAGGATTAACCCATTATTTTCGACCACTTGCAATCAACAAAAAAGCCAAAGTCTGCCGACACCTTAGATTTAAAAGTTATGGTAAAAAAGTTTTTACTTTGCGCTTCGCTTTTGACTGGTATGTTCACGACCAGCATGCACGCCCAGAGCATTGGACAACCCGAGATGCTAAGACAGACGTTGACTCCTGTGGAGAAACAGGAGCCGTTGAAGCACCACGGCGGCGCAGACAAGACACAGAAAGCACCCGCAGTGGCCAAGTCGCACATCGACCTCAGAGACAACGAGGTATGGTGGGGCTACTTCAACGGAAACTATAAGACGAGCGACCCGTTCGACATGCTGAAGACTGGCTACGGCACCAAGATCACCTATGCTTGCGGTATCCGTCTGAAGGCCGAGAACGACTTCGACATGGGCAAAGGCAAGACCATCGAGGGTATCAAGTTTGTATTCCCCGACCTCAAGCATATCGAGGACGTGAAAATCTGGATGTCCACCTCGCTCTCGGAGTTGAAGGACATGAGCGACTGCGACATCTGTGTGCAGAACATTGACAAGGCCGACCTCATCGACGCCATGCACGGCACGGAGGACGACTTCACCAACGAGATTCGCTTTGACACGCCCTACACCATCGGCGACGAGGACGTCTATATCGGCTACACCTTCCGCGTGACGGACGTAGAGGATATCTACGACCAGTGCCCGGTGGTGCTCGACGAAAACCCGGAAAACATTCTGAGCACGGACGGTGCCTTCTTCTGGCGATATGACGACGACGACGAGTGGTATGAGGAGACCGACGGCGAGGTGATCGCCATGCAGGTGCTCTTCAGCGGCGGCGACATCAAACAGAACGCCGTCAACATCAAGGAGAACTTCCAGGACGTGGCCATGCAGAAGAATACGATGGAGGTGCTTCCGCTGGAGCTGAGCACGATCGGCAAGCAGGGCCTCAAGAGCTTCAAGTATGTCACCAAGAGCGCAGACAAGGTGATTGACGAGCAGACCGTCACCCTCGACGAACCTATCGAGGCGATGGGTGGCAAGTATGTCCACGAGTTCCAGCTGACCTCTGGCGATGAGGCGGGCGTATATCCCACCACCATCGAGATCACGGAGGTGAACGGCGAGGAGAACGAGGGCCTCTACAAGACGGCTGCTGGCGACGCTATCGTGGTCAACAGTGTGCCGGAGCGCAAGGTCTTCATCGAGGACTACACCGCCACTTGGGCGCGTGGCTATGCCTACGGCTACGCCAACAAGGTAAGACTGAAGGAGAAGTATGGCGACAAACTGGTCATCGTCTCCATCCACGGAGGCAAGCAGGACCCGATGTTCAGCGAGGACTATGACAGCTACTGCTACTGGAACCACATCAACTCCTATCCCTCGTCCTATATTGATCGCACCTACATGGATATCTATCCCTACTTCGGTAGCGGATCTGAGGAAGGCTTCCGTTTCGGTTATCCCGACGATGTCGATAAGGCATTGGAACAGCTTTCGGTGGCCACGGTCGACGTGGAAGGCAAGCTGAACGACGAGAAGACGGAGGTCGAAGTGGAGGCCAAGGTCAACTTCGCCTTCAGCGGCGAGAAGGACAACTTCGCCCTGTTCTATATCCTGACCGAGGATGGCATGCAGGACGAGTCGTGGACGCAGAAGAACGGTCTCAACGAGTACCAGGGCATCGGCCTGGAGGACATAGAGCCGCTGTTTGAGCCCTTCGTCAATGGCGAGAGCGAGATGACGGGCCTGGTCTATGACGACGTGGTGATTGCTGCCGACGGACTGGAGGACGGTATCGGCGGAAGCGTCTCCTCGACCATCAATCTCGGCGAGGCACAGACCAACACCTACACGTTCTATCTGAACGAGTATTCCAAAATCCAGGACAAGACGAAGCTCAATGCCTATGCCGTGCTTATCGACACCAACAGTGGCAAGGTGATCAACGCCAGCCAATGCAAGGTGATTGAGGCAGGCGAGACGGTCATCAGCAGCGTCAACAACGAGCAGGTGGTAGAGGTGGCTCGCTACACGGCCGACGGCCGACAGGTGAACCAGCCCGTAGAGGGTGTCAACCTCGTGAAGTATTCCGACGGTAGCGTGGTGAAGCGCGTCGTGAGATAATCCTATATCATCCCACCAAGCTTTATACTTTTCAACCCCAAGCCTCCTTGCGATGGCTTTGTTCAGACGCAAGTGTTTGAACGCTTCATACGGGAGGCTTGGTGTTTTTTCTTTTTATAATCAGCTAACTTTGAAACAAATAACATGTTGAAAAAATTATTACTTTGCACGTCTCTCTTGCTCGGTACTTCCACGACCCAGCTCTATGCGCAGCACATACAGAAGATGGAGAGCGTCCAGCAGATGGTGGCGGCAGCGGATGGCGTAGAGGAGATCTACGACCAGGGCAACACGTTCAATAGCCTCAAGGCGCCAGCGGTACAGAAGGCACACATCGACCTCAAGAGCAACGAGGTGTGGTGGGGCTACTTCAACGGAAAGTATAGAACCTACAAGGCCGATGACTTGCTGAAATATGGATTTGGTGGCGCGGCCGTCTATGCTTGCGGCATCAAGATTCCTGCCAACAATGCCTTCGACATGGGCAAGGGCAAGACCATCGAGGGTATCAAGTTTGTCTTCCCCGACATCAAGAATATCGACGATGTGAAGATTTGGATCTCCACCAAACTTTCCACGGCTGAGGACATGAGCGACTGCGACATCTATGTGCAGAATGTCGATAAGGCCGACTTGGTGGACGCTACGAAGAATGATCCCGACAACTACATCAACGAGATACGCCTGGACCAACCTTATACCATCGGCGACAAGGATATCTATGTGGGCTACAGCTTCCGCGTGACCCAGATTGACAACCGCGACGACCAGACGCCAGTTGTCTTGGACAACAATGATGAAAACATCATCTGCAGAGATGGCGCGTTTCTCAGAAGATATGGTACCAGTACCACCTGGAGGGACGGCGCCGACTATGGTGTCCTGGCCATCCAGCTGCTGATGAGCAGCGAAAACTTCAAGGACAACGTGGTGGAGATGAACGACAGTTTCAACGACGTGGTCTTGGAGAAGAACGGCACGGACAAGGTGCCCATGATGCTGAGCACCGCGGGCAAGAACGGACTGAAGACCTTCAAATATGTGGTAAGCGTCGATGGCAAGGTGAACGACGAGCAGACCGTGACGCTGGATACACCGATCAAGGAGATGGGTGGAAAGTTCACCTACGAGTTCCCCGTGAAGGCGGGCGACAAGCAGGGTGTCTATCCTGTGGAGATCAAGGTCGTCGAAGTCAATGGTGCCGAGAACGAGAGCAGCAAGTGCGTGGCCAAGGGCGAGATAGTCGTCGTGGAGAAGCCAGCCGTGCGCAAGGTCTTCGTCGAGGACTACACGGGTCTGTGGTCGAGCGGCTATGCTTTCGGCTACGCCAGCAAGATCAGACTGAAGGAAAAGTATGGCGACAAGGTGGCGCTAGTCACCGTCCACAACGGATCGTCCGACCCTATGACGGATAAGGAGTATGATGAGTATCTGAAGGCGATCGGTCTGAAATACTTCCCCAACACGGATATCGACCGCACGTTCTTCCAAGTCTATCCCTATCTGGGCGCCAACAAGTCGGAGTACTTCCGTTTTGAGTATGCCGACACGGTCGATGAGGCACTGAAGTTGCTCTCTCTCGGCAGCGTCGATGTCAGCGGCAAGTTGACCGACGATGGCAGCAAGGTCGATCTGGAGGCCAAGGTGAAGTTTGGCTTCACGGGCGAGAAGGACAACTACGCACTCTTCTACCTGCTGACGGAGGATGGCAAGCACAACGACCTGTGGGTACAGGACAATGGTATGCAGGACTACGAGGGTATCGGACTGGAGGATGCTGAACCACTCTTCGATCCGTTCATCAACGGTCCCGAGGAGATGAAGGGTCTAGTCTATGACGATGTGGTGGTGGCGTCGAAGGGCGTACACAAGGGCATCGAGGGCAGCATTTCTTCTACCATCAAGCTCGACGAGGTGCAGACCAATCACTTTACATTCACGCTCTCCGACTATCCTATCATCCAGGACAATAGTAAGTTGCGCGCTTTCGCCGTGCTCCTCGACACGAAGAGCGGCAAGGTGGTCAACGTCAACGAGTGTAAGGTGAAGGGCGTAGAGACGGGTATCAGCGACAACACAGCGGCCAGCAAGGCCGTGGAGGTGGCTCGCTACACGGCCGACGGCCAACAGGTCAGCCAGCCCGTAAAGGGCGTCAACATCGTACGCTACTCGGACGGTAGAGTCGTGAAGACCGTCGTCCGCTAAGCAGAACCATTCATTTAGTTTTCTATTATTATCGTGTAGCCCGTTGGCCGAATGGAGCATGACCCTCCACTGGTCAACGGGCTTTCCCTTCTTCTGATTTCATCATAATCCACTCAATACAAGGCGTTTAGATCTTTCGTTATTGCGTTGGTGCATCTGTACGGTAGATAGTGGCTGTGGAGACCACTTTCGTACAAGCACGGGGTAGTAGGGGGACAGGGGCGGGGCCTTCTTATGACGGGGGCGAGGGATAAGTAATCATCGGCAAGGTCTCCATTTTATAACACCTTTAAACACCTTAAGCGCAATGAACAACTACAGCATCACGGCAAGATTCGTCAACGTAAAACCTCTTCGAGATCAACCAGGCCAAGGCAAAACTCAATTGTCAAACCCTAAAACGAACAAGAAACAATCATGGATGAAAAGAAAGCCAGGTGTGGCGATAACACCGCCATAACCATCAAAAAAAAGGAGTTATGGCTGAGTTATCGCCTATAAGTCAGCCATAACTACGAAAAAAAGGAGTTATGGCGGTGCTATCCTTGCATGATTCCGTTTTTTTGGATAGAGTGCAAAAGCATAATAATGCTCAAAGAATGGAGGAAAAGCATGGGGATTGGGAAAATAATCGTATATTTGCAAACAAAAACCAGGGAGCTATGGCAGAGACAAGAAACAGAAGGTTGCCCGTAGGCATTCAGTCATTTGAGAAAATCAGAAAGGATGGATACCTTTATGTTGACAAGACGGATATCATCTGGCGTCTTGCCAACACTGACAACACGTATAATTATCTGAGTCGTCCGCGCCGTTTTGGTAAGTCGCTGCTCGTCGATACGCTCGAAGCCTACTTTCTGGGCAAGAAGGAGCTCTTCGAGGGACTGAGGATCATGGAGCTGGAGAAAGAGTGGGTGAAGCGCCCTGTCGTCCGGCTCGACATGAGCCAGGCCGGAGCAGAACCAGAAAGTGTGCGAAGCTATCTGGACGATGTTTTCCATACCCTGGAGGCGGAGTACAAGATAGTCGTGCGCCAAGATTGTTCGCTTGCCGTAAGATTCAAGAATATCATCGAGGGTGCTTACGACAAGACAGGGCAGCAGGTGGCCATTCTCATCGACGAGTACGACGCTCCGTTGCAGCACTCCTGGAAGACGCCGCACCACGAAGCCTGCACCAGCATCTACAGAGAGGTCTTTTCCATCCTGAAGGCGAACGATAAATACGAGCGTTTTGTCTTCATCACGGGCATCACCAAGTTTACGCAGATCTCGCTCTTCTCCGTACTCAACAACCTGAGCAACATCAGTTTTGAACCTGAATACGCTGCCATCTGCGGTATTACGAAGGAAGAAATGCTCCGCGATTTCAAACCCGAAATCGACAAGCTGGCTGCGTATGAGAACCACACCTACGACGAAGCCGTGGCGCAACTGACGGCCTATTACGACGGCTATCATTTCAGCCATGACAACATGGCGGACATCTTCAACCCCTTCAGTCTGGTCAACGCCCTGTCTGACTCAAAATTGAGGAACTACTGGGCCGCCTCGGGCGCCACTTCCTTGCTTCCGAAGTTTGTAGATAATATAGAAATAAGACTGAAAAACTTCGAGAATTGTCCGATAGACAGCGACACCTTGGAGACTTCCGACGTGACAGGAGGCGGAGCGGAACTGTTCCTCTATCAGTCGGGCTATCTTACCATCAAAGGTTATACGGACGGCATCTATATACTTGGCATTCCCAACTATGAGGTTCGCAAGGCACTATACAAGATTGTGCTGCCTGCACTGACGCTGAAAACGAACGACCAAGTCATATCTACCCAGAGCATGTTGTTGTACAACCTCCAGCTGGGCAACCTGCCCGAGGCCATGAAATGTCTGAAGGCGCTTGTGGCCGACGTGCCCTACAGCAACAAGAAACTGGCCAGCATGGACATGGAGGAGCGCTACCGACTGATATTGAGCACGATATTCAACGCCATCGGCTGCCGGGTAGAAGTAGAAAAAATGATCGCAACGGGCAGGATAGACATGGTCGTGGAGACCATCCATATCATCTATGTCTTGGAACTGAAACTGAGCAACAACGGCGGCATTCACGCCGCGACGCAACAGATCCGGTACAAGCAATACGCCGAACCCTTCAAGGCCGACAAGCGACGGGTCGTGGCGCTGGCCATAGAACTGGACGATCAGGGAAAGGGACTGGTCGATTGGAAGGAAGCCTGAAAAACATTACACAAAAGGCGGGCAACAAATTATTCGTTTTAAAAAAATATTTGTACTTTTGCAGCGGATTCACACCCCACGGACATAAAGAATGGAAGGCGGGTCTTGATAGATGCCAAATATAAAAAAACAAAGAAATGGATAGTTTGTTTCTTCTACAGTTTACCTGCTTTCTCTTCGTGTCGATCAATGCCATCATCTTGGGGATCACACGATTACAGATCAAGTGGATGAACCGCCGATACGAAAAGTCGCGATGGCTGATATTCGCAGCCATGGTGGGACTGGCCCTGCAGTTTTTGGCACAAATGGGGGGGGGAATTTCGGGCGAAAGGCGACGATGAGGGAGCCATATTCAACATGCTGGTCTATCCTCCCTGCTTCACGCTCATCGCCATGGGCATCTACAATATCGAGGCCATGCACGCCAATCTCCGAAAGATGAACGTCGTTTGTGCCACTATTTATGCCGCCATACTCGCTATCTTCGGTGTAGGCTATAGCCAGAGCGGAAGTTTCCATATTGGCAACTGGCTCTATGTGATGGTCTTCCTGTTTGGCGTCAATTTGGCCTACTGTCACGTGATGATAATAGTGGAAATCAGAAAGCGCAGGAAGATGCTGGAGGAAATGGCGGGCAACGATATCCTGCCCTACGTGAGATTCGCACGCGCCAGCGTGATCATCCTTCTCCTTCTCATTATAGCCATGCCTGTCGCCGTGCTTTCCACCGATTTTCTATATGTCATCGGACCCTTGGAACTGCTTGCCATGCTTTTCTTCATAATCAGTTTTGTGTCGCTGGGATATAACTACAACCCTGCCGAGGAACTTTTGGATAAGGATGTGGAAGAAAACTATGCCGTCATGGAAAACGGGCAAATAGAAACCACAGAGACGGAAAGCACGCAGACGGAGATCGAGCAGACGGAGATCGAGCAGACGGAAAGCGCGCAAACAGAAAATGGTGGAGAGGCTGCACCCTGCGCTGAAGAGCAGAATGTGGAACAGGACAAGAAGGAAGAAACTTTACAACAACAGTTTGCTGCAGCACGACAGAAGATTATCCGCGAGAAGCTGGACGCCTGGTGCGCCAGCAGGGGATATAAAGACACATCGGTCAACATGATCTTGCTGGCTCGCTCGCTAAGCATCACCAAAACGGAGTTGTCACGATACCTCTCCGTCTGCTACAACACCACCTTCCGTATCTGGCTGGCCGAGGTGCGCTTCGAGGCGGCCAAGCGGATGATATTGGAGCATCCCGACTACAGCAACGACGTCATCTCTGCGGAATGTGGCTTCTCGTCGCGATCCTATCTCTACCGGATGTTCAAGGAGAAAGAGGGCTGCTCGCCTACGGCCTGGAAAGAAAAAAATAGTTAAAAAAATACGTTCAAGGTGTCTCCTTCCCCCCGAAAGAGACACCTTTTTTGGTAGGAAATGGACACCTACGTAGGGGAAGTGGACGCTTTGATTGATGGGAAAATACTAATTTTGTGTCGCACAATATAAGATCCAATGGATTGTCAAGTCAAATTAATTAAAGCATATTCATAATGTTACATTTCACACATCAATCAAAGGAACTGCAAACAGACACAGTCCTAAAGGCGACGAGAGTAAAAACTATTGCTCTGTTGTTCATGTTGCTACTCTTGCTACCAACTCTATTGCTGGCAAAAGGTGGCGTCAACAAGTCTTCCTTATCCTATAAGGCTGCTTCCACAGAACCAATAGCTCGCGCAGAATACAATAAAACCACAAAAGTTCTTACATTTTTATATAATATTCCTTCAGCAACGGAAGATGAGAATCTAACGGTGGTGAAGTTTTACAATCCGTTAGACAACCCAAAATGGTTCAATGGTGAGTATTCTACATTTTATTATTGGACAGAAGAAATAAAGAGTGCCACTTCGGTAATCATAGAAGAGAGTTTCAAAAACTATGCGTTACCAACATGCGAATACATGTTTAATGAATTCAATAATCTGAAATCCATTACAGGCCTGGAATATCTGAACACTACCAATGTAAAGAGTATGGGTCAGATGTTCTGCTCCTGCAGGGCGCTGACATCTCTCGATATAACTCATTTAAAAACGAATACCGTAACGGATATGTATTGCATGTTCAATAACTGCGGAGTAAGTTCACTTGACTTATCGAACTTCAATACTGAAAACGTAACGGACATGACTCGTATGTTCGAGATGTGCAACCAGCTTACTTGGATCGATTTATCAAGCTTCAATACAGCCAAAGTAGAAAAAATGAATGGCATGTTCCGATATACGGCACAGTTGGAACATATCTATGCGAAAGAATTATTCACAACGGAACAAGTAACCAATTCAAATAATATGTTTGATGGTTGTCTGAAACTTCCAAACTTTGATTCTAAGGTCGTGGACAAAACACATGCTAACAGATTCAAAGATGGTTACTTCGAGGAACTGGTGGCCAAATCGGGTGAGGAGAGGATAGGAGCTGTAGTAGATAATGGACTTACAGCAAATCATCTCAACCTTAACGACGACAAAGATTTATATCTATTCAATAATTTCGTAGCTAAAAAGGCCGCATACAGTCGCACGATGAAGGAAGGTACAAAATGGGCTACGCTTTGTCTACCGTTTGCTGTCTCACTCGATGGTCAGAACTTCCGCGCCTTCCATCTGCTTTCGACTACAGAAGATGGCGTAGAACTCAAGGAAATGGAGAAAGTAATCCAGGCTGGTACGCCTGCTGTCATCATGATGAAAGAGGCGGAGACCAAGCTCCAGTTCGCTATAGACAATTCGTCAATAATAAGTAATATTTCACCCGCGACTACTGAGGACGACAACTACAAGTTTGTGGGTATCTATCAACAAAAGGAGTTCAACAAGGATACGGATGGCAACTGCTTCATCGTGAAAGGCAACATGCTGATGAATCCTGCTAAACTGCTGGAGAACGAAAAGACCACAAAAGTGGCCTGCAAGCCTTTCCGTGCTTACTTTGTTTACAATTCTGAAACTGTAGGCGCCAAAACGCTGAACATCAGTATCAGCGACAAGACGACAGCCATCGATCATCTCGATGCTATAGGCGATGGGAAGGCGGAATACTACGACCTGCAGGGCCGTCGCCTCAATGAGCCTCAGAAGGGCATTAACATTGTGAAACGTGGTGGAAAAACCATGAAAGTAGTCATCAAATAAAGAATGAGAATTATGAAAAAGAAAAAATATATCAAGCCGGAAACAAATAGCGTGGCTATCCAAGCACAGACGTTTTTTGCAACATCTCTCACAAAATTTGAGCTCAAGCAAGCAGCTGAACTATATTACGAAGAGAATATAGAGGAATATCGCGAAAAGGACGGAAGTATATGGGCCGACTAAGATGATGGAATAGTGATCGACTCAACGTCAAGGGTCTATGTGCCACAATGATAAGTGGCGTATAGACCCTTGTTTTTTGCCGTTTCACTTAAGGGAATCACCCAGGGAAATATATTGGCCTACGAAGGCACGGACGTGGGCGGCGTAGGCGACGGGATGGTCGTGGAAACTACGCGCATGGATGCTGCCCGGACTGACCCACTGCGCCTTGGGCTGGGGCTTGGCAGCGTAGAGGCGCGCCAGCATGGAGAAAGGCACGAAGGTGTCGCGGTCGCCATGAATGAAGAGCATTGGCTTGTGGCAACGGGCCACCTGACGCAGAGGCGAGGCCTCGTCGAAACTCCAGCCGTAGCGAAGACGACAAAGGGCGCTGCAGGCATGGAGCAGCGGAAAGGCGGGGAGGCCGAAACGGTCGTGGAGTTCACCCTCAAACTCGTCCCAGGCGCTGGTGTAGCCACAGTCTTCGACAAAGCACTTCACATAGGAGGGAAGCGTTTCGCCCGAGACGCACATCACGGTGGCAGCTCCCATCGACACGCCGTGGAGCACCATCCGCGTGCTACCATCATGACCGAAACGGCTGTTGGCCACCTCCATCCAGCGCATCACGTCGAGGCGATCGAGCCAACCCATCTGCACGGCCTCACCCTCGCTGCGGCCGTGGGCGTGGAGGTCGGGGAGCAGGAGATTGAAACCCATGTGGTGGTAGATGGAAGCGATATGCATCATACCCATCCCGTTGTCCTCATAGCCGTGGACGAGGAGGGCCACGCGGTCGGTAGGCCGGGGAGCAAGAATATAGGTGGCATGGTGACGCTCGCCTGTGGGCATGGTGACGAAAGTGTCGCGCAGGGCTTGGTGGCGCTGCAGACTGTCGGCCCAGGGGCGCAACTGCGGGTTTTCGTCGATGATGTTGTGGAAGCGCCAAGAGAGGTCGTGGCTGTGTTCCATTGACGGACGGAGGGCATAACGCAACATATAGTCACTGCCCAGGCCGAGGGCCGCGAGGAGCACCACGCAGACCACGGCGAAGCCCACAAGAGCCCGCTTGCGGGAGGAGAAGGGACGTTTATTCATATCTTTATTCATAATGAGTATTCATTTATAATGGATCTTCAGCAACCGCAAAGATAATACTTTTTTTTGTGTTTACTCCAACCAGTAGAGGTAAAATACCAAAAATAGTATTACCTTTGCAGAGCCTTCACCCCCTCTTGAAGAGGACGGATCATAGAGATTTACGGAGAAGAATACGCGTAGTGTTACACCCTTCAAGTAGAAAAAGGACGGCGATAGGCGAATCGGTTTGATAGAAGCATACGTGCCTCATTGTGGATAAATCTGTGGAAAACCCCGTGGAAAAGTAGGGGAACAATCTTCTCATAATCTTGTGGATTTCCACCGACCCACGGCCGAAACCTACCCAGAGTGGATATCCACAGGGTTATCCAAGCCGATTTAGACAAGTTTTCAACGGATTTAGGCGCTCAAAAGATATAAACTTATTATCTTTGCAACAGAATGTGGAAATGTGGAAAAGTGAGTTTACTAACTGATTGTCAGAAAATACAAGAAATGATAAAGCAGGGAAAAGGCTAGGAAAGTGTGGATAATGGAAAACGGGCAATAAGACCCAGAAGTTATCCACGTTATCCACGGCCTATCATAACTCATCATATTTTCTTTTAGAAAGAAAAAAAGAAATAATAATATAAAGAAGTTGAGAATATAAAGAAGTTGAGAATATAAACGTGAAAGAAGAATGGAAGGCGAAAGGTTTCATTGATGCGCCCGTTGATGAGTCTCTCTATATATAACTGAAGATTCGAATCTATCTCTTTAAAAATAGTCATCCTTTTAATTGATGGTGTAAAGATACGAAAAATAATCCATATAACGGCATAAATCAGAGATTATTTTCGTGAAATATAATCTTTTAAACAGGCCTTACTTTTTAAAGTGGGCTCATTTATAATAGTGTTGCGGAATTAAGGTAATATACGAATATGGCACTGAATCAAACCAATAAGCTCGTTTGGATAGTGGAAACAATCTATCGGGCACGCAAGATTTCTTTTGAGGAATTGAACCGCCGTTGGATGAATAATGTTGATCTGAGTGGCGGTGAGGAGATGTTGAAGCGCACCTTCCACAAGTGGAAATGGAATATCTTCGACACATTCGGTCTGTCTATCGACTGTGAGAAAGTGGCTCCTTATAGGTATTACATTGCAAATGTAGATGATATAAAGAGTGGAAGTATTGAAAATTGGTTACTCAGTACACTATCGGTGAGTAATTATCTCCTTGAAAGCAAATCAATCAAGAATAGGATTATCCTTGAAGACGTGCCCAGTGGCAGGGTATATTTGGAGCAAATCATCGATGCTATGAAGAAGAACAAATTCATTCATATCAACTATTTCAACTACAAGAAAGGTGACACACATGACCATTATGTGATGCCATTATGCGTAAAGCTATTCCGTCAACGCTGGTATTTGGTGGGGCGTAATTGGCCTGCAGGCTACGACCTCGTCTTCTGTCTCGACCGCATCCAAAACTTCCGTCTGTCGAGCCATACTTTTGAATACCCCGAAGACTTCGACCCACAGGAATATTTCAATGGTTGCATTGGTGTAATCACAGGCGACGGCTGTGGTATCGAGAAGGTGAAACTCAAAGCCAGTACCGCTCAGGCAAACTATCTTCGTGACCTTCCTCTGCATGAGTCGCAACAAGAGACTGGGCAAACAGATGAATACAGCATTTTTGAACTGCATGTCCGCCCGACATTCGACTTCCAACAGAAACTGTTATGCTATGGTGAAAACCTTGAAGTGCTCGAACCTCTTTGGCTTCGTAAAGAGATAACAGAAAAAGTAAAGAGGATGTGGAACATGTATAAGGAGGATAAGTAATGTAGGACTTTGGGGACAAGAATTTCTGTACTGTTGCCACAACCATTGCTGATAGACAAAGAGAAATACTCAACTATTTCATCAATCGTGCCACTAATGCCTCTGCTGAGTCGCTTAACGCTAAGATTAAACTCTTCAGAGCACAGTTGCATGTGGGTGTTGATGTTATGTTCTTCCTGTTTAGGCTAACAAATATCAATGCTTGACACAGGTTTTTGCAGGTGCTCCTGAAAGGGCACAGGGGAAATTTTCCGTGGATTACCCCCGTGCCGTTTTGTCTTGCTGACAAGTTTCGAGAGTATATCCCTGCCAGTAAGCTTCAGGGGTCATACCTTTGGGATGAAATGGTGGAACAACAGAAGAAGTCACTAATTCGTGAAATTATATCATAACGCAAAAAGTCTATAGTATGGCACTTTGGAAAAATACAGTAAAGAACAATGGCAATGCCGCTTGTAAGAACAAGAGACAACACCTTAAAAAAGGTATGTTTGTGGAAACCAGCACTGAAACAACGACGCCGCCTATCAGTTTGACACGTGAACAACCCTTCTGTCAGTAGATGGCGAAAACGGAGCATTCCCACCCACTCGGGATGGTTGTA